>Ga0209226_10000089_pt1 | contig 61540 bp, 54 predicted proteins | sample BarGraNGADG00212_2_FD_184497 | JGI IMG/M metagenome (GOLD analysis project Ga0209226, IMG submission 184497) | Arctic peat soil microbial communities from Barrow, Alaska, USA - Barrow Graham LP Ref core NGADG0011-212 (SPAdes) (version 2) | ecosystem: Environmental > Terrestrial > Soil >...
AGCGTTACTGCAAAGTTCTGAAGCTTCAGGAGAACAATGAGCTGATTGAAAAATACAAGGAGATACATAAGCCTGAAAATATCTGGCCAGTCATATCCAGGGGTATAAAGGAAGTCGGTATAATTGACATGGAGATATACATTAAAGACAACATGGCCTTTATGATAATGGATACCCTTCCGGATTTCGACCATGAGAAGGCCATGAAAAAGCTCGGGTCATTACCAAAGCAGAAGGAATGGGAGGAATATGTATCTCAGTTCCAGAATGCAGGATCTAAAGCAGACACCCCGGAGAAGTGGGAATTAACGGAAAGGATATTTGTGCTTGACAGGTAAGGTTTGGGGTATGAGGCATGCGGTACGCGGCGTGTGGTTCGCGGTACGAGGTATGTTGTGAATACAACAAACGCCGAGCGAAAAACAGATTGAATATTATAATTATCAAACCATTGTTCAATCGAAACCCTGAACCATAGTGCTGTCGCACCCTCGTGACATCATAACGGTTCAAAATTTTTTATCTTTGATAAAAATTACCCTAATGAAGCGATTCAGGTCATATTTATTTTTTTTTCTGTCCATCGCATTCTGCCTTCAGCCGTTATCTGCCCAACCGCTTAATTCAATATTTGATAATAACTCTCTCGTCAGCTTCGAAAAACAGGTCTATACCACCGACTCCCTTTTCCATACTTCCATCCGCCCTTACCTTATAACTGATTTTAAAAAAGCTTTCGGCTACGATTCTGTTCTCAACTCATACCGTATCGAAAAATATAACCGCCGGTCGCCGGTCACTGGTCGCCGGCCGCCACTTGACCTCCTTTTCAATACAGATCTGATCATAATCAGCCATAAAGACTATGGTTTCACCCTGAACCCTCTCTTTGACTTCGGCTATGGTTACGATTTTACAAATGACCGTTCCACCTGGACCAATACCCGTGGCTTTCTGTTCGAGGGTCACCTCGGAAAGGATTTTGCCTTCTCGACCCGCTTCTATGAGACACAATCAAAGGCTCCTCTATGGATCGACAACTATGTAAGCCTACGCAATGTGATGCCCGGACAGGGAAGAGTAAAGCCTTTCGGTGACGACGCATGGGACTATGGAAGCGCCTCCGGTTACATATCATGGTCGCCTGGGAAATTCTTTAATTTTCAGTTCGGCCAGGGGAAGCAATTCTGGGGAGACGGCTACCGTTCACTTATTCTTTCGGATTTCAGCTCTGCCCACCCATACCTAATGTTCACCACAACCTTCTGGAAAATCAAATATGTGAATCTCTATTCACAATTATCTCATCCCGATGTTATTGCCAGTCTTACCGGCGGGGACCCTGTATATGCAAGGAAATTCAGCACCATGCACTATTTTAGCTTTACCCCGAGCAAGAGATGGGATATCTCACTTTTCGAATCTATAGTCTGGAAAGCATCAGACTCGACATACTTCAGAGGATTTGATGTCAGTTACCTCAACCCGGTCATATTCTATCGTCCCGTTCAATTCAACCTTGGTGATGGCGATAATGCATTACTCGGACTTAACCTGAGGTTTACGGCTGCCAAAGGAGTTGCTCTCTATGGACAATTCATGCTTGACGAATTCAAAATAAACGAGATGACATCTGGTAACAAGTGGTCAGGAAACAAATATGCATGGCAACTTGGGATGAAAAGCTTTAATCTTTTCGGCATCAATAACCTCAACCTGCAAGCCGAGTACAACTTCATCAGGCCTTACACATATTCCCATTATTTACTGGTACAGAGCTACACCAATGCAAAGGAACCACTTGCGCATCCAAATGGCGCAAACACAAAAGAAGCCGTCGCAATTGCAAAGTACAATTACAAGCGGCTTTATTTCAATCTCAAATATGTATGGTCAGGATTCGGCCTCGATTCAGCAGGACTTAATTTCGGGAAAAATATCTTCAGCAGTTATTTAACGGCTCCAAATGAATATGGTAACACTACCGGCCAGGGCCGTTACACAACACTTAACCAGCTCGATTTTTCTGTCAGTTTCCTCGTAAACCCCGTCACGGACATGAACCTGTTCCTGTCATATACATACCGTACCGAAAAGAACAATATTATAGATAACCGCTATAGTTATTTGAGTTTTGGGTTTAGGACGAGCCTGCGTAACCTGTATACAGATTTTTATTAATATGTTTATGACTTAGTGGCTGAGAGATTGAGGAGCTGCGATTAAATTCCACGAAGCGGAACTAAGTGACAAAGAGACAAGTTTTCGTAAGGTAAAATAAGACTTATCCTGAATGAAGATAACTTCTAATAATTCAAATTAAAAGATTTGACAAATTTGTTGTCAGTATATGTTCACAAATCAGGATATTGCAGAGTACTTTGACACCACATTGGACCATTACAGATGGTGGTGGAAAATGGATAAATTGCTTTCATTACATTATGGGATATGGGATGCCGGTACAAAGAGCTTTTCTGAATCACTGATCAATACCAACAGGGTGCTTATGGAAATCAGCGGGATTTCAGGAACTGACAGAGTACTGGATGCCGGTTGTGGTATCGGAGGAACGGCATTCTTTATAAATGATCAGAAACAAGCTGAAGTTATTGGTATTTCATTAAGTCAAAAACAGATTGATTTAGCAAACGAATTTGTTTTAAAAAACAATCTTGCTGATAAGCTTTCTTTTAAAGTAATGGATTTTAAGAAAACTGATTTTGCTGATGATAGTTTTGATGTAGTCTGGGCTTGTGAAAGTGTATGCCAGACTACTGATAAAGAGTCGTTTATGAAGGAATGCTACAGAATTCTCAGGAAAGGAGGCAGGCTTATCCTAAGTGATTATTTTTTAACAAAGTCTGGGCAGGAAGACAAGAAACATCTGATCAAAAAATGGTGCAATACCTGGGCGATGTCAAATCTAAATTCCCTTGATTTTTTTACTGATGCTCTAAAATGCCATGAATTTATTTCTATTAAGGTATTTGATTATACCGGTAAAATAATGAGAAGCTCCCGGCGAATGATGTACTCCTCACTTATCGGAGCGTTACCCTCTGAATTATATAATTTGTTTAACCCTTCTGTCTCTAAATTTGCAAGAGCGCATTACAGAAGCGGATTTTATCAATACAGAGCGTTAAAGGAAGATCTATGGAAGTACGTTATTATATTTGCCATTAAATAAAAACGAAGGAATTAAGAGCAAATTTCCACTGTCTTTTTGTCCCTCCGTCCCTTAGTCACTTATTCTATTCATTCCTCCGTCCTTCTTAATCCCCATTCCCTTCATACTTGCTCACATACTCTGGCACTATCTCCTGCATGCGTTCAATGACCTGCCGTCCGGTGAGTGTATAAAGTTCTGAGAGAAGAACATCGATTTTGGAAACGACCATGGACAAGTCTGCATCAGCCACTTTGGCAATATTAATCTTGGGGTGGTATGTAGGCAGCTGCGGCTCGTTTTCCGAGAAGAGCTCCTCGTAAAGCTTCTCACCGGGACGAAGTCCCGTGTATATGATTTTGATATCCTCTCCAGGTTCCAGTCCAGAGAGTCTTATCAGGTTATTGGCTATGTCTATAATTTTAACCGGATCGCCCATGTCGAAAACATATATTTCGCCTCCCTTGCCCATGAAACCTGCCTCGAGCACCAGTTGGCATGCTTCAGGAATTGTCATGAAGAAACGGGTTATCTTCGGGTCAGTGATCGTTATCGGACCTCCCTCCTCGATCTGCTTCCTGAACAGCGGAATCACAGAACCATTGGATCCCAGGACATTCCCGAACCTTGTCGTAATAAACTGCGTCTTTATGCCCGGTTTGTGCGATTTGTCCTGGATGTAGAATTCGCAGATCTTTTTAGTTGCCCCCATGACGTTTGTCGGGTTGACTGCCTTGTCGGACGATACGAGGACGAATTTTTCGACTTCATATTTTATTGCAAGCTCCGCTACCAGTTTTGTTCCGCCTACATTAACACGGAAAGCTTCATGCGGGTGGGCCTCCATTACCGGGACATGCTTGTAGGCAGCTGCATGGAAGACTACTTCGGGCTTGTATTTTTTGAATATATGCTCAAGTTTTTCCTGACGGGTGACATCTGCAATGATTATACTGCAAGGAAAACCCGGGAAATGCGATTTCAGTTCATCATCGAGATAGAAAGAGGGTGTCTCTGCCTGGTCGACAAGCACCAACTTTTTGCAGTTGTATTTAGTAAGCTGTCTTACGATTTCCGAGCCTATAGATCCTGCAGCCCCTGTTACAAGTACTGTTTTATTCTCCAGTCCCCTGCGTATTCTCTCCTGGTCGAGGGTAATGGGATCGCGACCTAAGAGATCCTCGAATTTCACTTTGCGCAGCTGCTTTACGTCGAGCTGACCATTAAGCCATGTATTGAACTCAGGTGTTTCGAGTATCTCGATACCCAGGGAAATAACTGTCTCGAGAACCTGTTTTTTCTTCTTTGGAGGGATGTTATTGATGGCGAAGATGAAAACCTTTATTCCCTCTTTTGACATGAACCCCTCGGTAAGTATTGCCTGTGAATATACCGGTATCCCATCCACTTTCTTACCCTGAATCCTCCAGTTGTCGTCAATAAGCGCAGCAATTCTGAAGCCGCTCCTCGTATCGCTCTCTATCATCCTCTTAACGGTAACACCCATATCTCCTGCACCATAGATTATTACGTTTTTTCGCTCCCGGACCGATGAAGAGGCAAATTCATAGAACATCTTTATGAATACCCTGAAAAAGATAAGGATAACCGTAACGATGCCGTAATGGATAAGAATTATAGAGATAGGAATGTTGAGAAGCTTACCCCATCCTGCTTCCCTGTCGAGGAGAGAAAGGCCGAGAAGAATAGCAGTTGAAATTGTAGTCGTAACGAATATGGTGAAGGTATCGCGTATTGTAGTCTGACGAATCAGTCCTGCATACGATTTCAGGATGATCATGATTATGGCATATACCAGCAGAACAAAAAGCGCCTGGTGAAAAGCCTGTGTAAGACTGAATGCCTTCACCACGAGATTGAAACGCAGCAGGTAGGCAAACATAAAGGAAACAAGGACTGTTGAAATATCGATCAAAAACACCAGCCATCTAGGGAGCGAATGCGTCCGGAATATCTGAACTGCCTGGCTTTTAAATTTGTTTATCATTTTTTCTCGGTTCTCGGTTCTCGGTGCTTGGTGACCCAGTACCCAGGACCTTTTTACTTCTTAAAACACTTAAATATACAATCCAAAATTCTCTCTTTATCTTTATCTGTCAGATTACTTCCAGATGGTAAACATAGCCCATTTGTAAACAGCTTTTCCGAAACTCCATTTACAAAAGCCGGGTAACCACTGAAAACCGGCTGCAGATGCATCGGTTTCCACAATGGTCTGCACTCAATATTCTCTTTTTCAAGATCCAACCTGACCTTCTCCCTGTCCGTCCCTGTAATCTTAGGATCTATCAGTATAGTTGTCAGCCAACGGTTTGAAAAATATTCCGGATCAGGTTCGTCAATAAATGAGACACCATTGATTCCGGTTAGGTTGCGTTTGTAGAAAAGGAAATTTTCTCTTCTCTGTTTTACGCGCTCTTCTATCACTTCCATCTGTCCTCTTCCAATCCCCGCAACGATATTACTCATCCGGTAGTTGTAACCTATCTCGCTGTGCTGGTAGTGAGTCGCCTTATCCCTTGCCTGCGTTGCCAGGAACCTTGCTTTTTTAATATATTCTTCATTATCGGATATAAGTGCACCTCCTCCGGATGTTGTGATTATCTTATTCCCGTTAAACGACAGCACACCCATTTCCCCGAAAGTGCCAGCGGGTTTTCCTTTATACCTGCTGCCCAGCGCTTCAGCAGCATCCTCGATTACAGGAATATCATATTTGTTCGCAATCTCCATTATCTTCCCGATGTTGGCAGGCATGCCGTATAGGTGGACAGGGATTATTGCTTTTGGTTTGCGGTTTGCGGCATGCGGTACGAGATGTGAGGAAGATGGCGCAGAGCGCAGAGCGCGGAGCGCAGAGTTTTCATCTTCATGCCCTGAGCCCTGAGCTCTGAGCCCTGAGCTCTGAGTCATGAATCCTGAGCCCTGAGCCCTGAGTCCTGAGTCATTTATGCACTGAATAATGGCTTCTTCCAGTAGCTCTGGATCCATATTCCAGCTCCCTGCCTCACTATCCACCAGCACTGGTGTAGCACCACAGTAGACTATAGGATTCACTGTTGCTGAGAATGTAAAACTTTGCACAATCACATAATCCCCCGGTTTTACCCCCAGCATTATCAGAGCCAGGTGAATTGCCGCCGTGCCGGAGCTGAGAGCAGCAGCATGTTTAACGCCAAGGAAAGAAGCAAGATCCTTTTCGAAGTTATCGACATTTGGTCCGAGCGGAGCGACCCAGTTTTCTTTAAAGGCCTCCTGTATATATTTCATCTCTCCGCCACCCATGTGAGGACTCGACAGGAAGATTCTTTTTTTAGATTCAATCATTAGTATTAAATCAAACAGAACCCAAATTTAATAAAAAAAAAGGCAGAAGGTTAATCTCCCCCTGCCATAAGTCTTTTGCAAATCACCCGGTCGCCGGTAGCCACTTCTTTACCCTTAGCCCTGTGCTTTCAAAACTCACCGCTCACCGCTAAGTTACGCTTCGCCCTCCCCACAATCTGGCTCCTTCGCTAAATTTGCTTACAAGCAAATTTTTAACGTCCGGCCCTGTCACTTCGTTCCTAGTCTCATCGATCACCTAATACAAAAACCCGAATAACCATATAGGAATGTTGTTCCCAACACCGTATTCAATATTATCAGATGCGAAATAATTGTTTTCAGGATTAAGTGAAAAACCCTCTTTTCTGTCTGAAGAAATCGCCCCGGCAAAAAAGATTTTGTCGTCTTCAGTTTTTAGTCCTCCGTTTTCACTAACAGTAAGAGTACGATTATATGAGAGCTGGTTTGCAAGGAATGTTTCATGAATGCTTTTTATTTCAGGCATTTTATAATGAAAGGCATATTGTAAATTAGTGTTTTCAGGAAATATCTTATCGGGCTTTTTCATCCTTGTCATTCCGGATGTATCATAAAACAGATTCCTGATAAGATCAGCCTCGGCAAGATAATTCAGATAACTGACCATTGTATTCCGGTCAATACCCGTCTGGGAACTCAGCTCTCTGATGTTGGGGACGAAAGGGGCTGATTCATATATTATCATCAATATTTTTTTTAGTTTGGTACAGTGGGATACGTTAACGTTTCTGAGAGAAGGTAATTCAGAATCAATTATCACTGTAATTATATCCTTTATTCTGTCCGGGTACAAATCCCCTGTTTCTTTAAAAAAAGGATAATAACCTGAGCGCAGGTATTTCCTGAAATGAAGAAGGGGCGGGATTTGGTCGGTTATTTCGCGTGATAATCTTAAGTGATTATTGATAATATCATCCAAAGAATAAATATCAAATTTTGTTTTTACCTCAAAATTCAAATATTCCCTGAACGAAAGGCCTTTCATATTATAAGAGTCGACTCGCCTGCTGAGATCAGATCTTGAGTTCAATATTTCGAGAAGTGACGATCCGGTGAAGACAATTTTCAAATCAGGGTAGCTATCGTAAATATTTTTAATTACCTGTGACCAAGAGGGATATTTATGTACCTCATCGAGGAAGAGCAGTTTTCCGCCAAGTTTAACAAAAGCATTTACCAGATCCGGCAGGTTGTTTTGTGTGAACCAAAGATCATCGAGGCTTACATAGAGCACAGAATTGTCGTCGGGGAAATGGGTTTTTATTGCTGAATATGCTCAGCATTTTATAAACTTTTTTGCTGAATACGTTCAGCACTTGTAGCGATCAGTGCAGAACAGAATCACTTTGCATTTTCACAATCTATTTTAAATGACAAAGAGAAAACAAATTTAATAAAAAAGGCAGAAAGTTTACCACCCATGCCCAAAACCTTTTGCATATCACCCGGTAGCCGGTAGCCGGTCACCTGTAGCCGGTTGCCTCTTCTTTACCCTTAGCCCTGTGCTTTCAAAACTCACCGCTCATCGCTTCTGCCTCTGAGCCCCTGCGCCTTATCGCCCTCCAATCTTAGTCCAAAAAATCCCGGCATATTCATGAATTGCATATTCAATGATTTCAATATTTCCTGCAGATGGTATCCATGAAAAAGGACTTTTTGCAGTACTTTTCTTTATCAAATGATTTGTTGGATCAGCAATAGGCGTAAGTCCTGCTTTCTTAAACAGCATCATTGCCCTGGGCATATGAATTGCATCAGTGACAACGATTACACTTCCTGAAGAGCCAAAATTCTTCTTATATGTGGTTGCTTCATCAAAAGTATTTCTGGTTGTTGGAAGAATTTTTATCATAGATGAATCGACTCCAAGCATAATAGCGGCTTCTTTTACTACTTCAGCCTGGCTGACTGAAAGTCCTCCTGAATAACCTGACGTAATGAGATAGCTTCCCGGAATCATTTTATAAATTCTTATTCCTTCAACAAGCCGCCCTAGGGCAGATCCCGAAAGCCGATCGTTTACAGGGAGTCTTTTACCATCAGAATGTCCTCCTCCAAGAACAATAATATTGACTGGCTCTTTCAGGTTTATACAATCAGCTTCAGTAAAGGATTTATATTTGTCCTCAAGTCTTACTGCAAGCATATCGGGCATAAACCTTGTCGATATTATAAGCAGCCATGCTATTGCAATAAAGAGAAGCCACCTTGTAATCTTTTTCTTATTTGCCATAAGCATTACTCCCGATAATATCAGAAGAATCCAGAATATGCTAAACGGCATTATTATAAATGATAGAATTTCCTTCATAATAATTAATTGCCAAAGCTATTTGATTTATTAAATATAAACGGATCCCCATGACCGGGATAAATCGTATTGCCTGTTTCAAGAATATTCTCAAGTTTTCTTAAAGAGTTTTCATAATCTGCCTTATTACTTGATGGTAAGTTTAAAGGTACTTTAGTATTATTCAACATTGTATCACCTGTAAAAATTGAGTCATCGATTTTAATGCACATGCTTCCCGGACTGTGCCCCGGAGTAAGATAAAAAAAGCAGGTTAGTCCTGCAATTTTCATCTTCATTCCGTCAGTGACTTCGACAGCTGGTTTTTCTACTCCATATGGAGATATCTCATCATAATAAATTGACATGTTTTTTTTTGAATCACGGATACCTTTATTACAGGCCGGACTACAGATCAAATCAAACTCAAAATGACCAGCAAGAGAGTCGACTCCTGTTATATGGTCAAAATGCTCATGTGTAAGTATTACTGCATTTAGTCTTTTGTCTCCTTTTTTTATTTGCTCCTGAATTTCAGGTACAAATAAATTTCCCGGATCTATTACAATACAATTTTGGGAAATACCTTCAATCAGGAAGCAATTTGATAAAAAGGTATTGTTGATGATTTGTAAAACATGCATAATAAGATGATGCGAAAATTGCCAGGTCGTTGAAAATTCTTACAAGAAGAGCAATTCCGGACAAACAATTTTATTAATATTCACAAAAACAGTACCCCATGAAAGTCCAACGCCAAAAGCACATAGAATTGCATTAATGTCAGTTGATGATAATATGTATTTTAAGTTTGTAACCATTAAAAGTGGTATCGAAGCACAGCTCGTATTTCCGAAATCCTTAAGATTGTAAGGTACCTTTTCGGCTGGAAGTTTCAATTTGTTCCTGATCTTCTCATTCATCATCAGGTTAGCCTGATGGAACAGAAAGTAATCTACTTTCTCCTTATTAATACCGTATTTTTCACAAAGCTGATTTACAGTCTGTGGTGCACGGGAAATACCGAAGGAGAAAACATCCAATCCGTCGAGCAGGGAATGTATCCTTGCTCTCTTTATCCCGTTTCCGAAATCTTCCATAACAAAAGATTCAGGCTTAATCCTATTTCTGAAACCGCTGTCGGGTGTCATTATAGCCTTATAACCGGAACCATCGGTTGCAAGGTGGGAGTAAATATGAGAAGCGGATTCATCAAATTCCAGAGCCGTTGCAGTACCGGCATCACCAAATAATAACACCCTGCTTTTATCTTCAGGAGAAGAAGTAAGTGAAGCTGTATCCCCGACAAGCAAAAGGGCCTTTCTTATTGTTCCTCCAGAAATGAGACTTGAAATAACTGAAAGGCCATAAACATAGCCACTGCAACCCATAGAAATATCAAAGGAAAGACAATTAACCGGCAGCCCCAGCCTGTCCTGAAGTATGCATGAGGTTGCAGGATTCCTGTAATCGGGTGTCTGGGTGACCAGTATCAATGCATCGATTTCAGATTTTTCCCAGGAGAGCTCTTTAAGCAACTGCTCAGCAGCTACAAGACATAAATCGGATGTACAAGTTCCTTCATCTGCACAATGTCTTCTTTCAATACCCACTGAAACAAAAAGTTTTTCAAGCTCGTCAGGAGTATACATAGGGGACTCCCTGTTTTCGACAATTTTTTTGGGGACGCAGGCAGCAACACCGCTGATTTTAGTATTTTTTATTTCAAGAAATGCCATAATAACTCTTTATCTAAGTGTAATCCCTCCGTCAACAGTCAGAGATGTACCGGTAACCCATTCTGATGCATCAGACAAAAGATAAATGGCAGCAAATGCTATATCTTCAGGTTTTCCGAACCTGCCTATAGGATATTCCTTTTCAAATTCTTTCAGGTTCTCCTTAAGTTCATAAGATTCAAGGATTCCTGTATTAACCATTCCGGGCTGAATGCCGTTAACTCTTATTTTTTGTCCTGCCAATTCGAGAGCAAGCACTCTTAAAAATGAATTCAAAGCTCCCTTTGAGGATGCATAAACTGCATTGGAAATTGTTGCATAAGTTGCCGCAATTGAGGAGATCATGACAACAGATGCATTTTTGTTAAGTTTTTTCTGCCTGATTAACGACTGCATGATCAGGGAGGGAGCATAAAAGTTTACCTTCATTACCTGGTCAATCTTTTCTGCGCTGATGAATTTAACCGGCATTTTTGGATTTATGCCTGCACAGTGCACTACCCCGTCGAGTTGAGGAAGCTTATCGGTAAAGGTTTTTATATCTTCTTCATTATTAAGTTCAGCGGATATTTTCAGATGACCTTCGCCCGGCAATGATTTAAAGGTGTTATGTAACCTTTCTTCGTTTCTGCCGGTTATAACCAGGGTTGCACCATATTCTGCACATTCCGAAGCTATTGATTTGCCTATCCCTGATGAGGCACCGGTCACTAATACCATCTTATTATTGAGATAAAATGCTTTATTCATTATCAGATCTCAATTAAATCCGAACAAATAATTTTATCAGTGGAAACAACTGCGCTACCCCATGATAAACCGACTCCAAATCCACAGAGAAGCAAGTTCAACCGCTTGTTTATAAGTTCATTTTTAAGATTGGTCACCATTAACAGGGGTATTGTTGCACAACTTGTGTTTCCAAAATCACGGATATTATATGGAACTTTTTCTGAAGGAATATTTAATTTCTTCCTTATCCTCTCAACCATAAATTTATTTGCCTGATGGAAAAGAAAATAATCAATATCATCTTTTGAGATATTAAATTTCTCCAAAAGAGTATTGACAGACTGAGGCGCCCGCAATATTCCAAATGAGAACACTTCCAATCCGTCAAGGCCTTCATGCAGACGCGAACGTTTTATTCCATTTCCGTAATCTTTAACAACAAATGACTCTTGGTTAACCGGATTCCTGCAACCGCCATCCGGCACAATTATTGACTGATACCCTGAACCGTCAGTTCCAAATTCAAAAAACATTTCATTATCATTTTCATCATACTCAATGGCCGTTGCTGTTCCTGCGTCAGCAAAAAGCGGATATGCACTTTTATCTTCAAATGAAGCATAGGATGATTGAGTATTCCCGGCTAGCAGCAATCCTTTATGCATACCACCTGAAGACAATAAAGACGAGATCACTTTTAACCCATGAATATATCCCGAGCAACCAAGAGAGATATCCAGTGTCATGCAACTGACAGGAAGTCCAAGTCTGTTTTGAAGGATACATGAGGTAGCCGGAAGCTTATAATCTGCAGTATGGGATACAAAAACAAGGACATCAATTTCAGATTTTTCCCATTCCAGTTCCTTTATCAATCTTTCTGCAGCCGCATAACAGAGGTCGCTTGTACAGGTCCCCGGGTCAACAATCCGTCGTCTCTCAATTCCTACGGAAGCGACAAATTTTTCATATTCTCCCGCTTCAAAACAGGGGTACTGGCTATTCTCAACTATTTTTCGCGGGACGCATGCCGAAACACCTCTGACAGAAATATTTTTATTTTGCGAAACAGCCATTTTTTATCGTAATGTTATTCCCCCGTCTATTACTAAAGCGCTCCCAGTTACCCAGGAAGATGCTTCCGAAAGGAGGTAAATAATTGCAAAAGCAACCTCCTCGGGCCTTCCATATCGCTGTAATGGGTATCGCTTCATATCTTCATTATATTGTTCCTCTGAGATGGCGCCCTTCCCCAATAAACCGGTCTCCACCATACCGGGATTGACGCTATTGACCCGTATATTTTTCGCAGCAAGCTCAAATGCCGCATTCTTCATAAATCCATTTATGGCTCCCTTTGAAGCAGAATAAACGCTATTTGCCATTGATGAACGTAAAATGCCGGCAATAGAGGAAGTAAACACAACGGAAGCTCCTTTATTCAGTTTTTTCTTTTTAACGAGCGATTGTAAAAGGAGAATTGGAGAAAATGTGTTTATTCCAAACATTGCATTAAGATCAATTTGAGTGATGAATTGAACGGGAATAGCCTTATTTATCCCGGCATTCAGGACGCATCCATCCAGCTGAGATGAAAAATCAGATAAACTGCATATGCTTGATAAATCTGAAAGATCAGCAGGAAAAACAGAATGTCCGGAACCTTCCAATAATCCGAGAGTTTCTTCGAGGCGACCAATATTTCTCCCGGAAAGGAGCAGCGTTGCTCCTGATTTGGAACATTCGACAGCCGTAGACCTTCCAATTCCCGATGAAGCTCCGGTAACCAGTATTTTTTTACCCTCAAGACTGAAAGGGTCCTGTTCCATTATATTCTTGACTTTACAATATTAAACAGCCCTTCCACCGTTTCGGTATTTCTGATATCATCGCCTTTCAGCCTGACATTATACTCCTCATCAACCATTGCAATAATGCTCAGAGCAATAAGAGATGAATATCCTTCGAGGTTTTTGTAACTGGTTTCGCCTTTAATTTCATTTACTTTAACGTCATCAAACTGATTTGCCAGGTTTTGAATAAATCCATGAAGTTCCATTCTTTATTTATATTAGTTAGAAATTTAGTTTAAGAGCAGGATTTCCGATATATGTCGAGTTGTCTTTAGTGTCTCTGATTATAACACTTCCGGCTCCGATAATGGTGCTGTTCCCAATCCTGTTCTGCTGAAGAACTACTGAATTGATGCCAAAAAAGTTCAGATCTCCAATGGTAACATCTCCTGAGATTTTCGTACCCGGCATGAATGAATTGTAATTACCTATTAAAGTATCGTGCCCAACGGCGATTGAACTGTTAAATATATTGAAGTCCCCGATCCGTACATTACAGCTAAGAGAACACTTGGAAAAGAAAATATTTCCTTTCCCAAGATGCTTGTTTTTTTCATCAAGGTACCTTATATCCGGAGCAATGATGTTAGGAAATTCCACGAGAGGGTTTGTTATTTTATTTACAACCCCATATAAGGTAGCCGGTTCTCCGATTGACATCACGATACTCAATGGTTCTTCGAAAGAATTCAGCATATTTATACCACCAAGGATTTTCCCATATTCATTTTTCTGCCCGGCAGGCTTTCCGTCATCAAAATAGCCAATAAAATTCCAGGGAGCTTTTTTAGAAGAATGGTTTATTTCCCTGATCAGGCATGTTATTTCGCGGCCAAATCCTCCGGCTCCATATATAGCAATGTTATTCATTATTCAATTATTTCCGGTAAAGGGCACTGTTGTAGCTTCCCCTTCTTTATTTATATCCTTACGCAATAATACTTTTACTATTGAAAGTAATAGAATTTTAAGATCCAAAAATAGCGATAAATGATCAACGTACCAGATGTCGAGCTCAAATTTTCTGCTCCATGTATTAGAGTTTCTGCCATTAACCTGCACCCAGCCAGTAATTCCGGGTCTTACTTCATGCCTGCGCATCTGCTCTTTACTGTATAGAGGCAAGTACTTTATCAACAATGGTCTGGGCCCCACAAACGACATATCTCCTTTCAATATATTAATCAGCTGAGGCAACTCATCTACAGAAGTCGAACGAAGAAAATTTCCAATTCTTGTCATGCGTTCTGCATCAGGTAATAATTCGCCGGATACATTCCGATCATCAGTCATTGTCCTGAACTTAATAAGCTTAAATATTTTACAGTTTTTGCCGGGGCGATCCTGGATAAAAAACACATTTCTCCCTTTGTACGTAATTAATAAATCCAAACAAACTATCAATATAAAAGGGGATAAGATTATAAGTCCGGCAAGGGCAAAAATAAAATCAAAAATCACCTTGAAGAAGTTCCTATACATGATTCATTATTGTTCTGTAAGCAACTTCAACGGTCATATATTCATTCAGGAATTCCCTTCCGTTCTTACCCATTTTTTTTCTTAATTCAGGCGAATTGTAAAGCGTGCAAAAATTTGCAAAGAAAGAATCAATATCTCCTGCTTCCGAAATCAGTCCTGCTCCGGATTTTTCAAGAATGGAACCATAATCAGTAGCGTTATCAACTGATGCGAGGACAGGAAGTCCTGCATCAAAATATGACATTGTTTTACTGGGGAAATTCGGGATCGTGAACTTTTCATTCAGGCTGATAAGGCCTACATCACAATGCCCGGCAAGAATCAGATATTCTTTTCTTGATAGTGAATCTTTAAAAATTATATTTGGAACAGCATATTTATTTGCAAGCTTTTCGATCCTTCTTCTCTGTGTGCCATCGCCAACAAGCAGAAAAACGACATCTTTGAATACAAGGCATTTTTGTGCCAGGGCAAGTACATTCTCTATCTTCTGGGGGATTCCCATATTGCCCCCAAATAAAACAATAAATTTATTTTCAAGACAGAACAATGATCTGAAGTTCACATAAAACAGAGAATCATCGTCTGTTGGTTTCTGGAAATTCATAAGAACATGCAGCTTGCTTTCATTCAGATCCGGATTATGAATTTTCAGATAATCAATGTTCCCCTTAGACATACAACCAATGGTATCTGCCAGTCTGTAAAGATCTCTTTCCTGTTTTCTGAAAAACCAGTGCAGAATTCCACTTTTCTTAATCAAACCCAGGTCAACGGCATTTGCAGGAAAGATATCGCGCAGGATAAGGTAAAACCTGGAGCCGTATTGCTTTTTCAGTTCTTTTACCACTCCAACCAGAGTAACCGGAGGTGTGGGCATTATAATCAGTTCAGGATTTACATTTTTAAGAAATTTATTAATTGATCTCTTGTACTGGAATGGCAACAAAACATTTGCAATCCCTTTGCTTATGGGATTGATGTTTAACAACGGGAATGTTTTTACGCGAAGTACATTTATGTTTTTTTCACAAGAAAGGAAGCTATGAGCTGCATTTGTCGCAGAGGCAACAGGATAAACTTCATGTCCATTCTTAATAAATTCGGTTATTAAATCAGAATACATTCCTGAGGGATCATTAAGATCGGAAAGATTCAACATCAGGAAAAGGATCTTCATGAATCAGTTTTATTGATTGTTCCAGACGACTCTCTTAACATAATCTGTATATGACAGGATTATCCGGACAACCTTATCGCTTAAATTTGGTACATTATAATCATTGACAATACGGTAATTACGATCTTTGCCGGGTACCTGTTGCTGCAATTGATTAAGGCACTGAAGGACTCTTTCGGGATTAAGTCCAGTCATCATTACCGAAGCCTCCTCCATAGCTTCCGGTCTTTCATGTGCTTCCCTTATGTTCAATGCCCTGAAATTCAAGATTGAGGACTCTTCGGAGATTGTACCGCTATCGGAGATTACGGCAAATGAATTAACCTGAAGAGCATTATAATCAATAAATCCGAGGGGTTTTAAAAAATGAACTTTTTCATTCAGTTTTATTTTTTTTGACTTAATCATTTTTTGTGTTCGGGGATGAGTGCTGACGATTACAGGGAACTCATATTCTTCTGATAAAGTTCTTAGTATTTCAATAAGCCCGTTAAAATTCTTTTCATTATTGATGTTTTCTTCCCGGTGGGCAGAGACCACAAAGAATTTTCCTTTATTAAGGCCAAGCCTTTTAAGGACATCAGATTTCTGTATTTTTTCAAGATAGAAATCAAGTATTTCAAACATAGGGCTTCCGGTCTTAATGATCCGGTCGGGGGCGATTCCTTCCCTTAAAAGGTACTCCCTTCCAATATCGCTATATGGCATGTTTATGTCAGCAATATGATCGACTATTTTCCTGTTTGTCTCTTCCGGAACCCGCTGGTCGAAACAACGGTTCCCGGCTTCCATGTGGAAAACCGGGATATGCCTTTTCTTCGCCGGAATTGCACAGAGACATGAGTTTGTATCACCGAGTACCAGAAAAGCATCAGGCTTCTCTTTTTCAAGTATGGGATCGATGTTTATTAAAATCTGGCCAATAGTTGAAGATGCATTTTCGGTTGCACTATTTAAGAAATAATCAGGCTTCCTTAATCCAAGATCTTTATAAAATATCTCATTAAGTTCGTAATCGTAGTTTTGGCCCGTATGTACGGTTATGTGCTCTATAACCTCTGATTCATCGAGCGTAGCCATTACTCTCGAAAGACGAATTATTTCCGGCCGGGTTCCGACCACAGTCATCACTTTTAGTTTTTTCATAAGCTGTTCTTACAATGTTTCAAAATAGGTATCCGGGTCCTTGTCGTTAAAATGTTCGCTGGTCCAAAATATGACATAAAGTTCTTCGCTACCAATATTTTTAATATTGTGAGTATACCATACCGGCATATCTACAAAGGAAGGATGCTTACCATCAAGGTCAAAAGAGAATACTTTATTTGTCCCGATACGCCTGAATTCAATTCTTGCTTTGCCTTTGATCACAGCAAACCGCTCAGCTTTCCTGGTATGAAAATGATTACCCCGGGAAACTCCGGGAACAGTTGTTGAAAATGAAACCTGTCCCGAGCTATTAAATCTGGCTGCTTCTACAAAGGAACCTCTTGAGTCAATATTCAACTTAAGGTAAAAGGGGAAAAATGAAGTGTAGTCAATATATGTAACGAAAGTGTTAAAAAGATTCCTACTGAAAGGATCTTGAATATTTGGGATGATACCGTTTTCATAGTACTCTGTCCGGTACTCCTGCAGTTTCTTTAAAAGCTCTGAGACTTTTATCCCAGAAGTATATGGGATCCGGATGCTCTCAATTTTTGTCTTTATACTTTTGTTCCCGCCAGGGCGGGATCTTCGCTGTGCTTCGACTTTTATCTTTTGTATCAATACCTCTACGAGTTCACTAACATAGATCAGCTTCATCTCATTGTCGGCTTCAATAACCGGCTGTTCATTATGAGTAAGCTGATGACAGAATGTTGCTACCACTGAATTATAATATGGATTTCCAAAAGGACCAAAAACATTCGGGATGATCAGGCCTGTAAAAGGAGCATTGTTTTTTGTTGCCCATTGTTCCAACAGCTCCCTGCCAAGCTTCTTTGATTTACCATAGAGGTTCTCTTTTTCTTCCTGGGTGCTTGATGTAAAAATTATGTGAGGCACAGACTCTGTTTCTTCGCAGGCTGAAATAAGTTGTTTCACCAGGCAGATGTTTGTTTCATAGATCATTTCAGGATCATTGTGCCGGTTCAACGCGGCCAGATGCACTATAACATCGCAATGCTTTACAAAATCATTAAGCTTCTCCTTATCATTGAAATAGTCGTCCCTGAAAGATATCCTTTCAAAACTCTCCGGACAGAGCCCGAGGGTATTGTACAGATGAGTACCAATAAAACCTGACTGGCCGGTTATTCCGATTCTGATCATCTTAATTTATAAATTAGGATTAAGATCCTTATTGAAGGAGGGCGAGAGTGGGAGATCCTCCTTCGCCAAGGCTTCTGAGGACGAAGGAGGGGGAGAGTGGGGGAGGGCGGGATTTTGTTATAGCCACCCTATATTATCTTTTCACCTTTTTACTCAGGATAATTCACAATAATGTCTTCTCCAAGCACATCTCTTCTGATAACAGGCAGTTTCAGCAACAATTGCTTCATACCCTCAACATCAAGCTGATCTGTATTGTAAGAATGATAATCTTCGATATGGGAAACCTTTTCCTCTCCTTCAGTAAAATAACTTTCATAATCAAGACCGCGATTATCAGCCGGCACCCTGTAATAACCGCCCATATCGATTGCCTTTGCCATTTCTTCCCTGTTGACCAGTGTTTCATATAGCTTTTCACCATGGCGTGTACCGATGACCCGGATCTTTGATTTTGATTTATATAATTCAGTCAGAGCTTTTACAAGTACCTTTATAGTTGCAGCCGGAGCTTTCTGAATAAATATATCTCCGTTTTTTCCATGTTCAAAGGCATAGAGAACCAAATCAACGGCATCATCAATAGTCATCATGAACCGGGTCATATCTGGATCGGTAACTGTAATATCCTTTCCGGCTTTGATCTGATCAATAAACAAAGGGATAACTGATCCGCGTGAAGCCATTACATTGCCATAACGAGTTCCGCAAAGTATAGTCTCTGCTGTATCCCCCAGCGTTCTGGCTTTTGCAACCATTACCTTTTCCATCATTGCCTTGGAGATACCCATTGCATTGATCGGGTAGACTGCCTTGTCGGTACTCAGAACCACTAACCGTTTTACTCCATTTTCAAGAGCTGAGTCGAGTACATTTTGTGTTCCGAGAACATTAGTGTTTACAGCTTCGATTGGGAAGAACTCACAGGAAGGAACCTGTTTCAGCGCAGCAGCATGAAAGATGAAATCTACTCCACGCATAGCGTAATCAATGCTGCGTTTATCCCTTACGTTTCCGATGTAAAACTTAACCTTTGGGTTATTAAGGCGGTGGCGCATATCATCCTGCTTCTTCTCATCCCTTGAGAATATGCGAATCTCCCTGATGTTGCTTTCAAGGAACCTGGTCAGAACGGCATTTCCAAAAGAACCGGTACCTCCGGTAATCATCAATACTTTATCATTAAACATACCTTTCTTAGTTTTTCGATTTCCTAATAATGTCTCCCAGTTCTGTGCTGGTCAGGAATTCAACTTCCGGCCATATTGTGGTTATCTGTTTTAATAATTCATTTAATGATTTAAGCCCCGCAGCCCTATTATCCGGTTTAATGAAACCAGCATAATTGACACGATGGGTGCTTATAATTGCCGGTTTATGCCAGTGGAATGCAATTTTAATTTCCCTGAGGCAATCGAATACCCAATCTTTCCCAGGATGTTCATTAATGACAGGCTCAAAAAAGCAGTTGCGGGAAAGAGATATCTGTCCGTAAGAATTGATCCTTCCCGGCCAGTTAAACTTCAGGCGATATTTTTTATTCCCCAGCGGTTCTTTAAATATCCTGCCGCTGTTTAGATAGTCAATGCCGCAATCCTTTAATGTTTTCTGTAAAACAGAAGGTCCCGGACTATTAGGCGGGACAAAGTAACGAGGTCGGTATCCGCATAATTTTTCGAACAATTCCGTACCGCTCCTGATTACATTATCTAAATAATCAACATCTGAAGGGAATTCTAAATCGAATGCTGCAAGATGTTCAGGAATGATTGAGCCGTCAAGATTTTTTGAGATGCCAAAAACTGAATTATCAAAAGCAAGGAGCATGGATTTATTCCCGGCTTTCAGAGCACGCATCCATCTCTGAATGTTCAGATGTTCGCGTCCGTGAAATTCAGGAACAAACAACCTGTTATTAATTCCGGTGTGCCATAGTTCCAGAACCCTTTCATGTTCTGGATATTTTTCACAAGTTGTGGTAAATGGCTCATATTCGTAAGAAAAAAATCTATTTTCCCTGATCTTTTCAAAATCAGGATTCGCTACAAGACATAATGCGGTAAAAACGGGATTCCTTTCTGTTTTGTCCTTAAATCTTCTAAGTACGCTGTAAAGCATTTCCAAGTCGGAATTGGATTCCAGGGCATCATATACTATAAAAGGATTATCATTTACATCAATCCCCGAATTCAACAAAGATTCATGAGCCTTTTTCCCTGACATTCGTACGCTTCCCCAATCATCACTTTCAAAAACTATTATTTTCCGGGAGGTGGTCCAGCCGACGGTATTACGAAGATGTAATCTGAGAGAATTCAATGATTAATTTTTGGCGGGTAAAATTGTTTCAGAGATTTATTATATTAAATTCTCATTTACAAGCTTATCTTTCAAATGAATATCAGGATAGTTTATCAGTACGGCCCTGTAAATGCCTTTAAATACAAAAAGACTCCCTGCTGCCGCACCAATAATTCCGAATTTCTTTATTAATAATCCGATATCTTCATGAGACCCGGCACCACCCAAAACTGTCATAGGCAAGGAGGTCGAATTACGGACTCTTTCAACAAGATCCATATCGTAACCTGTCATTGTTCCATCCCTGTCAATTGAGTTTATAACAATTTCTCCTGCTCCTAATCTTTGCGCCTCCTGTGCAAAGAGCTCAGGATCTTTACTGGTTGCTTTTTTACCATTATAAGTGAATACTTCATACTTGCCCGGTTTGATTTTTTTAACATCAATTACGACGACAACACTCTGTGACCCAACCTGTGAGCTGATTTTGCCTATCAGCGAGGGATCTTCAACAGCAGCTGAACTTATTGCAATCTTTTCCACGCCAAGTGAAAATATAGTCATTGCCTGTTCTTTGGTTTTTATGCCACCTCCGTAGCATAATGGCATCCTGCATTCAGTAGCCAGGAACTCTATCATTTTAAGATCCGGCTCATGTGAATTGATGGTGGCATCAATATCAAGCACCATAAGTTCATCTACCTGTTTCTCGTTGAAGATCCTTACGGCATTGATAGGATCTCCCACATATTTAGGAGAACCAAAATTAATGGTCTTTACAAGCCCTTTGTCCTTTACCAGCAAACAAGGAATAATTCGTGGTCTAAGCATCAGGATAGAGTTGCAAAGTTCTTTAATAGCATAATTCCCGAGTGGTGGCTCTTTTCAGGGTGAAACTGGATGCCATATATATTTTTAAACCGGATTGCACATGCAAAATCATATCCGTAATTTGATATTGCAATTTCATCTTCTGGCCTGGTACAGGAAAAATAGTAAGAATGCAGAAAATAAAATCTTGAATTTACTTCAATATGGTCAAATAAGTGGTTTTCTGTGACTGGCATTACTTCATTCCAACCCATGTGAGGAAGGTGAGTTTTTGCCATGATCTTTGTCTCATCAAATTTTTTAACAACTGCATCAACCCATCCTAATCCGGGCAGAATTCCCTCCTCGCTTGATTTTGCCATTATCTGCATTCCAACACAGATCCCCAGCACAGGGACTCTGTCTTCAATAACCAGTTTATCGAGACGTTCGCGCATTCCGGAATTATTCAGTCTTGAGATGGCAGTATCAAAAGCCCCGACTCCGGGAAGAATGATCTTTGTAACCGATTCCAGATCACTTATTCCGGAGGCAATCCTGACCGGAATATCGAACTTATGGTAAACATTGACAAAGGCTTTTATATTGCCGAGGCCGTAATCAATTATTGCAATCATCTGAAAAGACGATTTTCAAACCCAGTAAGTCTCAAAATCTTAGCCCCCGTTTCGATTATAAAATGTTTATTTTTATAATCCTTGAAAGATCTATTCGGTCCATCAAAGATTTCCCTTAACTCCTGAACTGTAAGGTCAAGCTTGTTCGCAACATATTCAAATTCCTGCCTGTGGAAATGATCGTCCATTTCAGGGAGAGAGATTCTTTCGAGAGCCTCATCGCGGGTCATCTGGTTCGTCAGGATAAGGCTTGAGAAATGAGCCCTGCGTTTTTCATAGCCGAATTTGCGTGGGAGCCAGTAATCTTCGTAAAACCTGGTAAACCTCGATTCATGGTGCTTGTGCTGGAATTTCTGCCACCCGAATTTATCCTCAAGGAATTTTTCGACATCTTTTTTGATATAAGGGAAATAATTAAGAGGCTTAATTATTTTCATTCCTCTGAAATACCGGTAATAGATCCTGTAAGTGAAGATATCAACTATTGGGAATGTTTTCAGCTCCTTTTTTCCGAATTTATTATGAATATCATTTATAAGAAGACTATCAATGCCGGGATAAGCGCCCCATTCTTCCGGTTCCCTGCAGCATTCAGTAGAATAATTGGCTCCTGTGAATACATATTTGATCTTATACTTTTCAGCAAATTTATATAAGGCCGAGAAGAATGCAGTATCCTGAGGACCATCCTGGCCGGCAACCTGTGATCTGAGAAAAGCTATCTGGAGATCTTTCATCTCCTCCCAGTTTATGACTTCGGTATACAGATCAAGGCCAAGGCCATTCAGGAGTTTTTCAATGTTTCCAACAGCCTGCTGGGTATTCCAGCCTGCATCGACATGTACAACAAGGGGTCTCAGATTAAGAATTTCTTTTGCAATATAAGTCGTATAAGAGCTGTCTGTTCCTCCGCTAACTCCGATTATACAATCAAAAGGCTTCCCTTTGCCTTCCTTTCTTATTTTGTCAGCAATAGCCATAATTTCCCTTTCACCACGTTCATCGGTATGCCAGTTGGGCAATATATGCTTGTGAAAATTATGGTAATAATCGCTGATCCCCTCATTATCGAAGATAATGCTAGGATCCGAAGTATCCATTATAGTTTTAGTGCAAATCTGATAAGGCCGCATTTTTTATTTCCCTTATAGGGTTTTAGTTATTTAACAATGTTTTGTAAAGTTCAATGTATTTAAAAAATTGCTTGTCTTTATTGTAAAAGTTTTCTGCTGATTCACAGCATTTTGAACTATATGATGATTTTCCATCTGCAATAATTTTTTCCGCAAATATATTCACAGTGGCTATATCACCTTTATCAGCAATATATCCCGTGCCCGGTATTATTAATTCGGGTGAAGCCGTTGAATCATAAACGATGGCAGGAGTCCCGCACGCCAGAGCTTCGGCAGTTACAAGACCAAACGATTCGGATTTTGAAGGGTTTATAAACACATCTGCAAGCGAATAATATTGAGCAAGCTGATTAACGTTTTCAGTCCTGGGTACTCCAATAATGTTATCAGGCAAGTTCTTTATCTGGTTTTTATTTAACCCGACAAGTATGATCCTGCGGTTTTTTCCAATAAGCCCGGCAAGCTTTATAAAATCATCCAGCCCTTTATGTGGGCTCCACCTATCGGCAACTCCCAGAAGTACATTCATTCCTGCAAGGTTATGTTTTAGTTTGAGAGCTTCCGGATCACTTGGTTTGAAAATATCAGTATCTACACCATTCAGTATTATTACTCTCTTTTTATCGCTCAGGAAAGATTGGCTTACTATTTTATCCAGCCATCTGGAGACAGGGATAATTGTAAGGTTTTCAACTCCGGAAAACAATTCCTTTTTAAGATTAAAATTAGCCTCCGATCTGTCAGAAAACCAACTTGCAGGGTAAGAATGGGAGAGAGGGCAGCGGAAACAAAGAGATCTCCATTTTTCACATTCTACCGTTGTAAAATAACAGCAATGGCCGGTAATCTGCCAGCAATCATGAAAAGTCCAAACGACAGGTTTATTAAATTCTTTCAGGAAGCTGAACAGAACCTGCAGGTTAATATAATATCCATGAAGCTGGTGTAGCTGAATAATATCAGGGTTATAATTTTTTATCTTTTGTATTAATTGTTTAGTTGCAATTATAGAATGTAATCCATGCCTGTCAAAAAGCCTGGTCTGAAGCAGATGAAAAGCCTGGTCTGCAAGGGTTCCGATTTTTATTGTTTCAGATAAACCAGGATTTGCATATCGGCCATAAGCAATACAGCTTTTCCACCCACAAGACAGAGCCTGTCGTCCTATCTCTTCAGCAATTCTACCGGTACTACCCCGATTTACCGATACATCAATCTGCAATAACTTCATTTTTTTGCTAAGTATTTAACTCAGGATTATCCGGTGAAATTTTATTATAGAGATCAATATATTGCGAATATTGTTTTTCCATATCGAACAGATTTTCAGCATTTCTACGACATTCAGCCGAATATTTTTCTTTCCCGTCCGAGATGATTTTCATAACAGCCACATGCAATTCCTTGATATCACGCTTCTCGACCACATAACCTGTTCCGGGTTTAACAATTCCGGGAGAAGCGGTACAATTATAAACAACAACAGGAGTACCACATGCCATGGCTTCAGCAGTGACCATGCCAAAGGATTCAAGTATTGAAGGATTCACAAACACATCAGCCTCAGCATAGAGGGCGGCAAGATCCTTAATATTTTCAGTATGCCTGATACCTTTTATATTCTTCGGAAGTCTTAATCTCTGTGCAGAATTAAGGCCTACAAGAAATATTAAAATCTCAGGATCGATCATTTTTCTCAACTTCAGAAAATCGTCAAAACCTTTACGTTCAGACCATCTGTCGGCAACCCCGAGGATATATTTACGGCCATCGATCCCGAATCGCTTTTTAATATCGGAAGAACCGGGTTTAAATATCGAAAGATCTATACCGTTATAAATTGTCTGAAGAAGAGCAGGTCTGAAAAATGATTTTTCAACTTTACCTCTGAGCCAGTTTGAAACCGTTACTACTGAAAGATTATCCAATGAAGTGAAGAGCTTTTTTTTAATTACAAAATTTACCTTTGACTGGTCTAATAAGTAGCTTGCCGGATACGAAGATTTTAATGGGCAGTCAAAACATTCTGATTCCCATTTTGTGCAATTAATATGATCAAAAAAAGTACAATGACCTGTAAATGGCCAGCAATCATGGAATGTCCAGACAACAGGTTTATTATATTCTTTTAAAAAACTGAATAATAATTCGATGTTAAGATAGTATCCGTGCAGGTTATGCAAGTGAATAATATCGGGATTAATCCTGGATATTTCCCTGATTAAATCTTTTGTAGCCATTTTAGCGCCAAGGCTATGTTTGTCGAACAACCTGGTCTGGACCCCCTGAATGAATAAATCATAAAGAGTTCCTATTTTGATTGCAAAAGAGGCTGTTTCAGTTATCCGGCGGCCATAAGCGATATAACTTACCCCTCCGGCCTGAATGATCTTTTTGCCGATATTCTCAGCAATACGACCTGTGCTGCCGGAATTTAAGGTTACATTTATCTGTAATACAGTTTTTTTCAAATCAGTTAAATCACATTTATAAATATACTGTTTATCAATTTTTTAGTGTTTTGCAGTAATAAAATCAAGATACCTACTACAAATGGTTTCAAAATCAAGCACTTCCCTTATTTTATAAGCTTCATTTGATATAGTTTCTCTCAAACAAGGGTCATCCATTACTCTTAATAAAGATTCCGAAAGGCTGTCAATATTCCCTGGCTCAACCAATAATCCATTGACATTATCCCGGACTAAAATTTCTTTGCCGGCCATGCAATCAGAACTGATACACGCCAGCCTCATCGACATAGCTTCAATCAAAGCAATCGGGAAGCATTCCGATAAAGAAGGCAAAACAAAGATTCTGGCCTTTGACAGATATGAAACAATATCTTTTTGATACCCATGAAATACAATGTTCTCTTTAATATCAAATTTACTGCTTAACTTTTGGAGATAATTTTTTTCTGGTCCATCACCGACGATTTCCAGAATCCAGTCTTTCCTGTTAATTCTTCCAAATGCTTCAATCAGGAATTTGTGTCCTTTTTCTTTTGATAACCTGCCAATTGTAATAATTGAGTTCGATTTTACAGAAGGCAAAGGCTCCGGCAGGTTTATAGGATTCGGGATAACAACAATATTTTTTGCCTTTGTTTGTTTTTTTATCCTGGTTGCCGCATAATTTGTCAACGCAATTATACCATCAGCATACCTGTAAAGAAGCTTTTTTGCAGTATTTAATAACAATCCCAGGTTCAAGTCAGGATTCATGTGATCCTCAAGATACAATGGATATTTAAGTCCGGCATTGGCCAGGACAACATATGCGTTTGACCATTCACCATGACTTACGATAACATCAGGATTGATCTTTATTAATGTTTTTCTGATATAGGGGATTAAATATAAGGCGTAGATATACTTATTATTTTTTTTACGGTCAATTTCAGGCTCAAAAATCTGAATGCGTACATCGGGCACAAAAAAATTGCCTGGAACTTTAAACAACAATAATATTGAGACCTGGTGCCCTTTTGAAACAAAGTAATCTGACAGATTAGTAACAATTCGCTCTATTCCACCCCCTTCCAATGTTGGAAGAATAAAACAGATTTTGGTACTTTTGTTATTCTCTGTCATCCTTTATTATTTCTCCCAGTAAATCAGAGGTCATAAATTCAATCTCCGGCCATCTATTTACCATCTCTCTTAGAAGGTCTGAAAAAAGCTTCAGGTTTTCGTCCCTTCTTTTCATATCTATTCCACCGACCAGATTTAACCTGTGAATACTTATGATTGCCGGCTTATGCATTAAGAATGAAGTATGCATATCTTTCAGGCAGGAAGAAACCCAATCTATTGAAGGGTTCTGGCTAGGTTCAAAAAAACAATTACGAATAAGATAAATCTGTTCAAAATCATTTTTTTTGCCCAGGTAGTTATATCTAGATCTTTTCTTATCTGAATTATACTGTGCACAATTACCCTGTAGATATTTTATTCCATTCTCTGAAGTTATCCTTTCAACTTCTGAACCCCATGAGTAACCTGGTGCAATAAAACTATCAGGGTAAAAATGAAAAAGTTCATTGAAAATATTAAGGCCATCTTTTATTATTTCTTCATAGGTTTCGACTACTTCATTATTACTCGAAGCGAAAGCATTCGTAAATTCACCTGTTAAACTATCACTGGTTCGTCCTGAAACACAGAAGAGCCTGTTTTCAAAGGCAAGCAAACTAACCTCATTCCCTGTTTGAAGTGAATTAAGCCACTTTTGAATATTAAGATGTTCACGTCCATGGAACTGTGGATGAAACAAACCTCCGGAAATGCCCTCTTCGTAAAGGGCAAAAGTTCTGTCATTGCTATTCTTTTTTTTCAGAGTATATGTGAAAGGTTCGTAAAAATAGCAATTGAAGTTTTCGTTTTTTATTTTATCAAAATCCGGATTAGCCACAATTACGTTAGATGTGATTACCGCGTTATTGCCATTTTTATCTGAAAAAGATTTAAGAAGATCAAACAACAGCTCTAAATCTTCAGAAGATTCCAGAGTGTCATATTTGCAATAGGGGCAAAGGTCGACGCGAATATTCTTACTTAAAAGATAATTATAAGTTTCTTTCGAAGGCATACGGATACTACCCCAATCATCCGACTCAAAAACTACAATCTTACGTTTGGTGTGCCAGCCAAATGAATTAGCGTAATTCTGTAGCAAGGTGTTTTTAAAGTTTTCGAGCATATCTGAAGTTTCACCTTAAAAGATTTAATCGCCGCATTTAAAAAGATTTTTCAAAGCGTTCCCTTTTGATTAATTTCTCCGAGAGAAAAGAATACAATCGTTTAGTTTGTACATCCATACTGAAGTTCTGTTCCGCCACCCTGCGTCCATTTATTCCGACCTTTTTTGCCAATTCCTGATTTGAAAGTGCCCGTTGCATAGCATCAGCGAATGAATCTACGCTTCCGGGCTGCGCCATAAAGGCACTGATATTATCGGTAAGATAGTCAGGTATTTCACCAACAGTTGTTACACAAACCGGATTTCCTGTTGCAAGATACTCTCCCAGTTTAGTTGGAAAACCGCCCCGAGTCTGCTTTGAATCAGGCCTTGGCAAGAGCAAAAGCTCTGCGTTAATAATGAAATCCGGAATCTCATCTCTTTTTAATTCCCCAACATATTCAACTTTAACACTCAAATCTAACTCCTTGATAAGATCCAACATCTTTCCGCCATCAGATTCCATAAAAGCAGCAATCTTCAATTTAACATCAGGAAATGTGTTTGTAATCATTGAAAAAGATTTAATGAGGATATCGACACCGTCCTTAACGAAGCTGCTTGAGCCACAATAAGCAATATACCGTACATTGGATTTTCTATTCAAATTGAACCTTTCCATATCAACTGTCATAGGCAGATGTAGAAACCTTGCTCGATCACAATCGGTAAATTGCCGGTAATATTCCAATAGATGCCTGGTCATAATCAATAATAAATCCGTTTTGGGCAGGATTTTTTTCAGAAGTACCTTGCTATACCGTTTTGAAATATCAAATTGCAGTTTGTTTGTTGAATGGACAAGCCCTATATCATTATACTCATTTAATTCAATCATTAGATTATAATTGAGCTGCTTTAACTTCCTTTCAGCAATTAAGTAGATATCAAATATCTCAATTGACGGTTGCAGCCACACTATATGAGGATTCATTGCATTAATCTTCTTCTTAATGAGAGAAGCATTGTATTTTTTTAACAATGGTGACAATACATATCCCGATATTCTTCTTGCCCATAATGAGTTCTGAAGAAGGAAGATAGTATATGAAAATGAAATTTTACCTATTCCACTTTTCCTCCCGTATTTCCTGAGCTCACTGAATGAAGTATAGCCCTGTGTGAAGATAATTTCTATTTCGACCCCTGTATTAGCAAGTCCTTCCACCAATGTGCGCCATCGGTTTGCATTGGCGCTATCCTGTTCAAAAAAATTAAGGGATTGAATCAGTAATATTTTAATCTTCCCTCCGATCACAATTATTGTTGAATTTATTTTTGATTAAAAGCCCCTGTTTATCCAGAATCTAAACTAGTATTTGACAAACTGTGTAGTCACCTTTTAAAACCAGATTAATGAACTTCTTCAGTCTTAAAATAAAGTTCTTGTTCCCGATTAATCTGGGCTGTTTTTTTCATTCGAAGCTGATAAGGAATAATTATGTAGTTAAAAATAGCAAACGGGCCGAGTACAAGAGTGAATAAATAGAAATCATATTCTCCGACAGTCTTCAAACATCCAAAAGCAAAGAATAAAGTGAGATTAATATGTGAAAGATATTTATAATCCTCCGGAAGATAGTATAATGATTTTCTGTAGAGAGAAATAATGGCCATAAAAAAGGGGAATACTCCAAGAATGCCATATTGGGCAAGTAAGTCTATCCAAAATGTATGCCCCCCAATCGCCCCATTCATTGAACCTAGAAATGGGTTTTTAAGAAAGGTTCCAATTGAGATATCATAAAGTTCTCCTCTTTGTTCAATTTCACCAACGCGCGCCTTTTCATTTAATGACTGCTGAACATCATTAATTTTTTTTGATAAACCGGTATCCTTTGAAAAAGCATTTCCTGCCAGATCTAATATTTGAACTGAAAACAGATTGATAAATATTACAACAATAAAAGTGCTTACTATTTTTGTCAATATTCGTTTAGAACTTTTAACTATAAATCCTATAAATATGGCTATCACTGAAAAAATCAGTGCGGCAGCCCAACTTGTTTTAATTACTGCAAAAAGAGACAGTAGAATGATTACTGACATAAATAACCTGAGTCTTTTATCATTGCTTTTTTTAACTATATATACAAAGGGTATAAATAAAAAGGGCAGTGCATTAATAAAAGTATAAGTTGCAACTCCAATTTTATTCATACTTTGAGCAAAAGTTTTTCCCATTTCACCCCCGGTAATGGTCCTTGCAATTCCGGGGAATATATTTTCTGCATTTATACCAGTGATACATCGAATGATAATTAATAATAATACTGCATAAACTAAAAGTCTTATCCCTCTATAATCTTTTTGTTTCTTGTAATGTTCAATAAAAATTAAACTTATAATTAATGGACCGAATAATGTTAATATCATTTTCCCAAAGTTCATCAAATCACCGGAATTTGAATATGCCGCAAAAAATAAGGCACTTAAGATAATCCATAAGGATGGACTGCTAATAAATATCATGCGATCACTTATAAGGATAAGCACAATCAGCACGATAAAGGAAGGGAAAAACAGAGGAATCCCCGTAACTGCCCTAAACATCGGAAAACAAGAGCCAAAAAGCAAGGCGATAGATACTACTCTAATACTATATTTTAGGAAAGGCTTATTTTTCATTAATATTGGTTACCTTATAGCTTAAGTTTTAAGGAGTATCATTTCTATTTATCACTTGCAGATAGTCAATCCAGTTTCCTACATCTTTCCACGAACCTTCACTTACCGGGAATACACCTATCCTCCTTTTCTGTTTTTGTAATTTCTCAATTAAATCAGTAATATCAAAATATTCGTTTTCAGGAATCTCGCCAATCAAATCAGGCTCTAAAATATATAAGCCGGTATTTATTTTGAAAACAAGTTCCGGTTTCTCAGTCAATGATTCTAGTATCCCGTCCTTAATGGTGGTTAATATACCATATGGAATCGAATAATTCTTTAATGCTGCCACTATTGTAATATCATTCCTGTTTTCCCTGTGGTATTCTAATATTTCACTATAATCCTGGTCTATTAGTATATCACAATTAGAGACAAAAAACGTATCGTTTATATGGTCTTTTAACAAATGAAGACTACCGGCTGTTCCCAATGGTTTTAGTTCCTGAAAATAGTCAATTTGATAATTTGGGTTTTTAAGGTCATCAAAATAGTACCTGATCATTTCCGCTTTATAGTTCAGGGAAATATGGAAATGGATACATCCGCAATCCACAAAACGATCCATGATATCTTCAATAATTGTTTTTTCATTAATTGGGATTAATGGCTTTGGTAAAATATTGGTTAAAGGCTTTAATCTTGCTCCGACACCACCAGCCATTATGATAACCGGCAGATTAAACATATTTCTGCTTTTACCTGATAGTCCTTCCTTGAACAGGTCTTCCCAGAAAATAACATTTACAAGATCTCCTGAAGGCGATATAACAGGCATTAATTCATTGCGCCGGGTCCTCATACGCTCTTTTACAAGCTCAATATCTTCAGATGATTTTGCTGTTGTAACTTCCGAACGTAAAATATGTTGAACTGAACTGTTCAGATCGATTCCTTTAATGATGGCTCTCTGAATATCTCCTATGCTAATCACACTTTCAAATTTATCACCACTAAGGACAATCATAAGTTTTCGTTGGGACCTGTCCATTTTCTTAAGGACTGAAAGAATAGTGTCTTTCTTATTGACAATGAGATCAGAATATTTTTTTGTCATTTTTTTATTTTTTTTGCTGGATTTCCAATCCAGATTTCTTTTGCCGGAACATTTTTTGTAACAATCGAACCCATTCCTATAATTGCTCCTTTGCCAATAGTCCGCTGTTCACGTATAATTGCCCCTGAGTAAATAGTAGCATTGTCTTCCACAATTACAGATCCCGCCAACATTGCGCTTCCTGTTATCCAGACATTTTTTCCAATAATACAGTTATGAGCTATAAAACATAATCCATTAATTTTGGTCCCATCTCCAATTATTGTATCAGAAAGTGCACCTTTGGCTATTTGGCAATTTGCACCAATTTCTACATTATCCCCAATTACGACGCCACCAAGATGTGAAAACTTTACCAGGGTGCCATCCTCTTTTCTTTCACAACCCAACCCGTCTGTTCCAATAACTGCACCAGCCTGAATAACTACATTATTTCCAATAATAACCTGATCATAAATTGTGACGTTCGGAAAAATCCGTGTCTGGTTTCCAATTTTACACTTACCAATTGAACAATTCGCTCCAATATAAGCTGATGATTCAATTTTGGCATCAGGATCTATAAAAGATGTTGAATTAATACCGGGAGAAGGCTTTTTAATGAAAAACTGATCGGCAATCACAGCAACAGCTCTTTTAGGATTGTTAACCTGAATCAATACCTTTTTCTGTCGTTTTATTAGTTCAGTGTAGCTTACTGAAGAATCACATATTATGACAGTTGACTTTGACTTTTCTGCTATTTCCTGCTTGTTTTGTTTTGAACTTCCAATCCAATCCAAAGTAAACAAATCGACTGATTCGCTGGGCTTAAAGTATTTAATAGAAACATTTTCTATTTCACCATAAACCCGGATGACATCAGAGCCAAGAAAATCGATAATTTCCTTAATAAGAATTTGCTTATTCATTTTGCATAAGAATAAATTTAATATACCGGAAATTCATGAATGTTAAACAGAAGCTCTTCCGGGATAGGCTGATTATGATGAAAATGCGCTATTACTGCTCTGTAATTACTTACTAAGCGCTTTGCTGAAGCTGTATTATCAAATTCTCTTTCAACAAAGATTTTGGCTTTCATCTGAAGCTTTTTTCCCAGTTCAGGCGATTTAAGAAGCTTTAACATGTTGTTTGCTAACATTTCTATATCACCTATTTCTGACAACAGAACAGTCTCCTCCTCTTTATTTAAATATGGTGTTCCGGTAGTCTTATATGTGACAACCGGTAAATCAAGTAAAATTGCTTCAACCACAGAGCTGGCTATTATGTCCAATTTCAATGGCAATACAGCATAACGAGATTGAACAATATGCTGATATAAATCTGAATGTATTGGGAAATAATCATTAAAAATGACATTTTCTTTCAATTTTAATTCATCTATTTTTTTTATCAAAAAATCCATATATTCAATAGAGCATCTGCCAATAATATTTAGTTTCACATTACATTTTTCTTTTTTCACTATTGCCAGTGCATCGATTAAATCTTCAACCCCCTTCTTCTTTTCAAGTCCGGCGAAGAATACAAAATCGAAGATTTTAGGCATCTTTTTAATCCCTACCGGCTTTTCTATTGGAAAGAACATTTTGAAAATGATGGCATCAGGTTTATTTTGAAGTATTAAATCTCTGTGCATTCTGCCTGTACATCCAAAGTACTTTTCTTTGTCATGGATCTTCAGTTCAATATCCCAATTCAATTGGGAATATTTATCGTCATTTTTTGTCCGAGCAGGGTTTGTATATACCGTTTGTGCTGATACATAAACAGGAATATTCTTTATGTCTAGTACTGTAGTTGAGTAATACGGATTTTCGGTGCCGATAAGATTTACAATGTCAGGCTTAATACGTGTCAGTAATTTTTTAACAAAATATCTATTTAAGAAAAATCTTTCTTTCCGACGGCCTAAAATATTTCTTAGAATTTTGGCTATTAAAAATTCGGGGTTAAAAAAATGATAAAATACACCTCTCATTTCAAACTCATATATAAAATATTTAAGTTCTAAAAATGGGGCAATGATATGAAGTTCAATATCTTGAAATGATTCGAACTCCTTAATTAAATTTGTAACCCAGGGGGCAAAATCTGAATAACCAGGATTTATCTTAATGCCCAATAAAGACTTTAAACTATTTTTATTTTTTATTTCTGAAGACAATAATCTATCCCGAACTTCTTTATTCGAGAAATGACAAATCCAAACTACTTTTAGCTTATTATTCATTATTTTAATCCAATCATTCTTAAACCTTTATTTATTACCCGTTTGTATAAAGGAATTCTACCAAATATTTTAACGATATGTTGCTTAAAATGATAATAATCAAATTCCCGGTTTGCTAAAATAAAGTTTGGTTCGTTTTTTATCATAAAATCATAAGTTGCTTTTAATTCACAATACTTCGAATACCCCGATGAATGAGCCCCATACAAACCAATATTTTCAATGAGATTTTTAGCCGGGACAATGCTTAACCCGCCATTTGATAATATTGAATAGGTAAATTGAAAATCCCAGGTAGAGACTGCAAGATTCTCATCAATAAAAAGTTTTTCATATAATTTATTATAAAAGCGCCCTTCTTCCTTAGAAAAAAACACATTCTCAGCACCACCGTATTTAATAAAATCAGGAAAACTTTTCATTTCTATATCAAATATTTGCCAGCACCTTTTCCAGGTTGCCCATCCCCATGCATGCCCATAATGTGAAAACATATAATCAACATCCTGAAAATATTTTGAATCAGGCTCATGCGATCTCCCACTTATTAGCCAGATCCGTGAATCATTTTTGTATTTCTCAAGCAAATAATTGCAATAAGGGAAAAAAGGCATTGAAGGAACACAATCATCTTCAAGAATAATTAATCGATCCTCATTTTCGAAAGCCCAACTAATTGCTGATGAAACTCCCCATCCACAACCAAGGTTTTCTTCAAGAAAACGATAATGGATTTCACAGTCCCAATCAATGTTTTTTACAATACTCCTTGCCCTTTTACAGTTATTTTCATCTTCCTCATTACCTGATCTCGGCGCATCTGCAGAAACATACAATTTGCGTGGTTTAGTCTTGCAAATGGCATCAAAAACTAACCGTGTTGTATCAGGGCGATTAAAAATAATTAGTAAAACAGGAGCATCATTTTCCTCGTTCATAAATATTTGACAATTAAAATTTGAGATTCAGAAGCAGCATATTAAATGAAATCATTATGAGGCATGAGAAAAGTCATCCTCAATGCGTGTTATAAAACTTAAATAGTTTTTAAAAGAATCAGGCATTATTCTAATGGTTTTTGTGCTTCAACAACTAACGAATCTCTTCTACGTCCTTCCGTTTCTTTTATAAGCCTTTTATCAGAACCCTCTTTACCAAATTCAACTTTTTTAATATTATAGAAACCAATTTCATTAAGCACTTTCGACAAAAATTCAAAATCCCAAGCAGATTTATGACCCCAATTTTGAGTAAAATCGCTAATGGCCTCACAACCTGTATCATATTCCAATAAACCGATATGTTTTTTTGTATAAAAATTTACTGCTAATTCAATATCTGGTACAATAATTCTAAGAAAGCTATTTGGGTTTAAAATTCTATAAATTTCTTTTAAAAGATTTATAGCATCATCTGGATACAAATGCTCTAATGTATGAGATGTATAGACACCATCTACACTATCTGAAGGGCACCTTAATGGGTATCTTAAATCCAATTCAATTTCAGGCTTTTTTATCTTGGAAGATTTTCTCCAAAATCTAAACCTGAAAATATAGAAATCTGCATGCAGCCAGCCTTCTTTATAATTGTTCCCGACCCCCAAGTCCAGTAAAATGGGGATTTTATTTGTCAAAATTTCACTCTTCCTTTTTTTAAAAGAACGCCCCAGAAAACTTATGATTTCAAATATTAGTGTGGATTTTAAATTCCCATAAATTTCATAGTTATACTTTTTCAATTCAGTTAGTATTTATTAAATTTTTCTTAAATTTTATTAGAAGAAATATATAAGCTATAATCGCCATCAGAATAAATGATAGAACTTGCCCCCAGGCAGCTCCATAAAAGCCGGCATTTGAAATTAAAAATTTATACATTAAAATGCATAATAAGGCACCAATTATCCTGATTAACAATTCAGATTTAGTAAAACCATAGCCGACAATTATTGTAATAGCCCCATAATAAAATGTTATGGTTATGTTTTTTAATGCTAATATCTGTGCAAAACCAGCAGCATTTGTATATCGGTTATAAGTCAACAGCCCAATAATTATTGGTGCAAATATTATAAACAGGATATTCGGTACGGCATTCAAAGAAATAATGCCGCCAATTATTTTTGCTAATTTACGTTTTCTATTTTCGGCAATAGCCTTATATATATCGGGTTCAAAAGTTTGCGCAATGGCACTATAGAAAATTGCAAAATAGCCGGCTATTTGAACACCCACATTATAGAACCCAAGTGTATAATTATCATTAAGTTTCTCAAGCATTGCCTGGTCAACACCACTCAGGAAATACCATAAAATGGCAGATAATGATAAGGGCCATCCAAATCTTAAAGCATCTTTAATTACACCCCAGTCGAATTGCAATTTCCCCAATAATTTATAAAAGCAATAAACAGCGATTAGTATTGAGGTTAGAAATGTTGCCAATAAACGGCCGGTAGCTCCGTATTTGTAAATTATTACAAGAAATATTGCAAAAACAGTACTTATTAATGCACTGAAGATGGTTATTTTACTATACTCCCAGGCTTGCCGTTTTAACCTGCATTTAACCTGAAAAAGGAGAAGAAAATTATTTAAGTAAACAGGCGCAAAAGTAAGCAGGGCGAAGGGAAAGAACGGGAAAGAAATTTTGCTCCACTTCCAATAAAAATAAAAACCAGTACAAATAGTAATTAAAGCAACAAAACCATAAATCAACAGAGTTATAAGAATAGTATCACTTACTATCTGCCTTCTGTTTTCAGGTATAATATAATAATTACGAAGATAATACGATATCAGGCTGAAGTTTAGAAGTGGTAAGACAATTAAACTAAAAGAATTAAAATATCCCATAATGGCGTAATCTTCCGGCGAAAGATTTTTAGCCATAAAAGGATTAATTACAATACTGATTACTGCGGTAAAAAAAGAAGAAAACAGGTATAAAGAAGCACTTTGAATGTACTTTTTATAGTGCGAAAGAGAATCTTTTATTCTTACGATTAATTCATTCATTTAAAAAATTCAGGCTGCACGTTTTTCAGATAAAAATGACCAAATTCTCTTCTCCTGTTTATTTTTTACCATTTTTCATACAGCAACATGAAGGCCTCGGCATAATTAACACCAATTCTACTTCCCCTATAAGCAGCCAGAGCTTTTATTGCACTAAAACTCCTGGGAAGATTATCCGGCATTACTTCATTAACTAACACAGACATGATTTCTATCTTTTTATCTATATAATCAGATATTTCAACGAAGACATTTGGAATAAATGCATTTTCAGCTAATGAGGGAGAAAACTCAGTCTCGCTTAGAGTTTCATACATTAATATTCTTTCAATAACTGGTTCCCTGAAATTTTTAGTACAAGAATATATTGCATTAAAAGCCACCTTATGATCTGAATGAATATCACTTCTGTTTATTAAATATATGATTTGAGGTTGAATAGCAGTTATTGCCTCATTTATTTTTACAATCAAATCTCTTATATTAACCTCGTCCAACAGCTGGGTTGGGAATCCTAAACTAATTAATCCGTTAAATCCATAAATTTTTGAAACGTTTCCAATTTCTTTTTCTCTTCGTCTTATTATTTCCTCTGAATAACCATAGGGATGATTAATTGTAGGAGCTGTTATAATTAACCAGTAAATCTCATCACCCCTGTCTTTGTGCTTTAAAATAGTTCCACCACAACCTAATGTTTCGTCATCCGGATGAACAGAAACAAATAATACCTTTTTCATATCTATAATCTATATTTCAATACAAATTCTTATATTTTCAATTTTTAATAATCACTCTTTTAATATCCCCTTCACTTATTAAACATAAGGATTTCTCTTCGTTAATAACAATCAGGAAAGCATCCATTTGCTTTAAGGCCATTAAAATACTGGCTCCAGCGTAAATTGGCATTAATTGTATGCTATTGAGCAGAATATTATTTATCTCACAAAATTATATAAGAGAGAGTCGGATAAATTGAAAGGTGTTGTAATCTGTAATTATTTAAATTAAACATTTTAAGCAGAGCCTGAGTTTCTCCCGACCATTTTGAATCATTAATTTCATCGAAGGCAATAATTGACTCTTTTGGCATTAATGGCAAAAAATTTTCTAAGGCTACATAAGTGGGCTTAAATAAATCAAAATCGAGAAATAAAATCGAAATAATAGTTTGAGAATTTTCTTTTAAATAAGCCGGGATTGTATCGATGGCATTTCCTTTTACCACTTCTATTTTATTTTCGAGCTTTAAGGTTTTATTGTTTTCGAATTCATCTATAGAATCCATTAATTCATCGAATACATCTGATCCAATATTAAAACCCCCTTCTTTAATTTCAGGATTTTTCTTTTGGGCGGGAAGATCTTCTTCAGTAAAATCCGGGAAACCAGAAAAGGAGTCGAAGCCAATTATTTTCCTTTTATAGTTATATGGTTCAAGTGCATTTGACAATTTCGCCCATGCTAATAATCCACCGCCATAGTGTACGCCACACTCTACAATTGAGCCGGAAATATTAAGCACTTTCTTAAACAGTTCATATCTGGATATAAATCTTGAGAGCCGCTGGCCTCTTACATATTTTTCAAAATTGTCTAACTTAATCTGAATATTATATTCATATTTTTCAAAGATTTCCATTTCTTTAAATTTTAAAGGATTTTAGTAATAATATCATTCCAGTTTTCAAATTTTATTGCACGATCATCTATCCAATAATCTCCAAAAGGCTTACCCATTATTAGCTGATGGTATCTGAACTCATTTTGTTTCAACCAGTTTGATGTCATTTCAAATTCCATCCAGGTTCTTGTAGTATAGATAATGATTATATGTCCCTCATCATATAATCTGTCAATACTCTCTTTTGCTCCTGAAATTGGTTTTGCCATACATCTGCTAAATGTTTTCTCTTCAGAGCAAATTGTTCCGTCTAAATCAATAATTATTTGCATAGAAACACCTCCCGATGAACTCTCATCATTAATAAATTTTCTTTCCAGTTATCAATAATTTTATTTTCTCTATTCAGGTACTCATTTAAGATTAACAGTGGAATGTTAAATCCTGCTTCAATTGAATTAATTACCCCACCTCCGAAACGAGGGTTTATTTCCAGAACGAATACTTTACCCGTTGAATGCTCTAATAAAAATTGAATTGTTACTGGCCCCTTGAAATGACCAGCTTTTAAAATCCTTCGTGAATAGTTTATAATATTTATATTTCTTTCTGTTATCGATTTTGTTACCTCTCCTGCAGAGATTTCTAATCTTTGCCTCGGAACGATACCAAGAATTCTTTCAGATGTATCAACATAAGCATCAACAGAATATTCAGTAGCATCAATAAACTGTTGAATTAAGAATTTTGACTGGCTGTTTTCTTCCTTAAATACCTTAAAATCTTTTTCATTATTAATTATTAGTATCCCTTTTGATGCAGAACCCTTTCTTGGTTTCGCAATAAGTGGGAACTTATTATGCTCTGTTGATGGTACCGGGATTTTTTGTTTTTTGAACCAATCGTTTGCTAAAACTTTATCATAATGGATATCGCATATGGCTCTTCCTGAAACCGGTATAAAGACTTCGTTTTTAAATTTGAACTTAAGATCTGCGGCTAAAGAAATCGCAGGATCAAGGAATGGTAATATAATATTTATTTTATTTTTCTCGACTATATTGGATAAATGGGTTTCAATATTTTTATCATCCCATTTTAATCCCACGATAACTGATGCAATACCGCTAATAGGGACATCATTATTTAGCTCATAAGAATAAATTTTAATTGCTTTACCAATTGTTTTCCCGGCTTTAATAAATCTCTCAGCCAAAGAGTATCTTTTAGCGCCACCCAGGAATAAAATATTTATTCTATCGCTCATAATTATTGCTTTGTGACACTATTTGGGGGAATTTTTTTCCAACCAAATATGTTTCTTGCATTTTCCATACCATAATCCTGGTTGTTAATTAACAAAGGTATTTCTTCTGATTACCGTTAACAACAAATACATTTAGTGGTATAAAGCCTTTTGGTTGGTGGTATAGTTCAAAGATATAATCAACAGCTTTTTGGAACACTCCCCGCATTCTATAAGTTAAAAATTGCAGCTTTATATTTCTTAAGATTTTCAGGAACACTAAACCATTTGCAGGTTTCTTCCAATCCCGTTTCTATATTGTATTGCGGTTGATAACCAGTGAGTTCTTTTATCAGGGAATTATCGCCCCAAAGTCGAAATACTTCAGAATTTTCAGGCCTGATACGTTGCTCATCTGTGATAATCTGAGCATCAGACTTCATTATGCTTTTTATTAACCCGAAGATTTCTTTCATTGATATTTCCTTATTGGAAGCAATATTGATCTCTTTTCCGATAGTTGAATCATTTTCAGCCAAAGCAATAAACCCTTTACAGATATCTTTTACATAATTGAAGTCACGGGTAGGTGTCAGATCTCCTAATTTAACTATTCTTATTCCATTAGCGATTTGTGATATTATTGCAGGTATTATTGCTCTTGCTGATTGTCTTGGCCCGTATGTATTAAATGGGCGTGCAACTGTCACAGGCAAATCAAATGCATTGAAAAAGCTTAAAGCAATTGCATCAGCTCCGATTTTTGATGCAGAGTATGGAGATTGCGGTTGCTTTGGATGCTTTTCGTCAATAGGCACATATTGTGCTGTTCCGTAGACCTCGGAAGTAGAAGTATGTATAACACGGATATTGCCATTTTCTTTTGCAGCCTGACAAACATTCAGAGTACCCTTTATATTGGTGTCAATATAGCTGGCCGGGGCATTATAGGAATATGGTATTGCAATCAGCGCAGCAAGATGAAAAACAATATCTGTACCTTTAATGATATTCTTTACCACATAAGGATCACGAATATCGCCGGTTACTATCTCGAGATTGGGATTTGCAGGGATATCCTCAAGCCAACCCCAGTGATTAAAGGAGTTATAGCAGGCTAAGGCCCTGACTTTATATCCCTTCTCCAGAAGTAATTCAGTAAGGTGTGACCCGATAAAACCGTCGGCGCCGGTGACAAGAGCTAGTTTCAACTGTTTTTGGTTTTAAGTTGTGAGTTTTATTGATGCAAGTATGAGTTAAAAAATCCAGAATTTAATTTTCTGGTCGAAATGTTACTAATCTTTGCTAAAAATATTAATCTTAGATCCCATCTGAGAAAACATTTTTGTTTTCCTGATCATTTCTATAACCTGATTTAAACAATAACCGGTAATAATTACCAGAACCGGCAATATTGTTACCCGGTATCGGTCAATAAAATGAATCATAACATGTAATATTACATGTGAAAAGAAAAATAAGCCAAAAAGAATAATAATCCAATCCCGTTTGTAAAAGGCAATGGCTATTCCTAAAAAAGAAAAAATAAATAGCGGAAGCAAGATAAACAATTGAACAATTTTAAAGGGAGTCCCTGAAGGGACTTCAAGCCTGAAATCATTTGGACCCTGAAATTTAAAGTCCCTGTTGTACAAATTAAAATAATTCTTAAGCCGGGATAAAAATATATTTTCACCAATGTTTCTCTTCCCGGCCAATTCATTGTACTTTTCAATTGTAAAAGCGCTTGAGCCCCTAAGCTTATCATTTTCGCCATATTCTTTTTTAAGTTCTTCAGAATAATAATTATAGTCATTAGGTTCATTCATTTCAACACCGTCTGCATCTGTTCTGACATTAACTTTTTTCAAAATTCCTATTTTATCAGCCACAACATTATTCCATGTTGGCGTAAAGAACACAAATTGGTTATAAACAAGATATTGTCTTATGAACCAGGGAGCTATTAAAATAATTGAAATAATAACCGGAATAATAAGGGATTTGCGGAAATTAATCTTTTCTAAAATTGTTCTGAAAAACTGGAATACCCAAAACGCAGCAAACAGCACAATGAATCTATTATTAATCAGGGTTAAAATGGAAAAGGCAGCTACAGACCAATAAAGGAAGGAAATGGTTTTTTTATAGTAATATTTGCAGTATAAGTATATTGTCAGTGTAAGAAAGAAAACGGTTGTTATCTCCATCATAACAGCAAAATTATGGCCCCACATCAGAAAATAGAAAATGAAAACAAAGCTTGATATAAAGGATATATAAATATTATTTGTAATCATTTTTATTATATAAAACAGTAATAAAATTGTCAAACAGTTAAATAATACATTCAGAATAATCGGATTTCTATGATTTTCTCCACCAATAATGTAAGTGGCTGCGACAAAAGCAGAATAGAATGGGGTAACTTCAATACCTAAATCAACTTTAGAACCACCTGATAAATAATAATTATCTCCGTCAATTAAAGCAATCGCGATCCTATTATATAATGTCTCATCGGAACTGAGATCCTTGTGAAGATAATGCCCCGATATTAATATATTGAAGGAAATGCAGATCAGCGCAAGGGATAATGGTAATAGAAACTGCTGCAATTTCGTTTTTTTCATAATCTTTTCTTTCTTAAAAACAGTACCGTGGAATAAGTTTAAACTATACCAGATCCTGGTCATAGTTGTGGTTTATTTCATATAGATATTCTCATTCAGGATTGTCTTTATAAGGTACAAATATCTTATTCGGTTTTAATTTCGAAAAACCAAAAATCAACCCGAAAAGAAAGACCTCAGCAAATGTCAACCAAAGCCGTGAGGTTAAAGCAATAATTCCGGCTAAAGCAGGTGGCATTATGAAACTTAATGTAAATACAAGTACACCCTCTCTTACACCCAAGCCTGCTGGAACAAAAATTGCGAATAATCCTATTAAGCCTGCAGCTGCAGTTGTACCTGTAATAAACAGATAATCAGAAAAAGAAATGCTGTAAATTGATTTAATAAATAAGACAAATGCAACCCCAAAAAGCATAAAATTCACCACATATAATGATATTAACTTAATAATCTGCAAATAAGATAGGCTCAAATTCACGGGTTCTCTTTTAGTAATTCTAAAAAAAATGGCAGAAAAGTAATTCAGGATTTTAGGATGGATTACTATAAAGAAAACTACTAAAAGAATTAGAGAAACAAGTCGATATTTTTGGAACTCATGAATATCTGTAAAGAAAATTGAAAAAAGAAAGATCAGTGCAGCAGCCAGAACGCTTGAAAGAAGTTCAAAGAACATTGAGAAAGTTAATTGTACTTTAGATTTATTTTCTTTAGAATAAACATAGAAAAGCATGGCATATCCAAAAACTTTCCCAGGCACGTATTTACCAAACTCAGAATAGGCTCTTGAGATAATGCTCGTTGAGAACGAAAGATTACATTTGTTCAGTTTTGTAATATAATACCAGAGTACAAATTGGTTGAAAATATATAAGATTAAAATTATTGATGATATTATTAAATAATAGTAATTGATTTGGAACTTAAACTCTTTCAGTGAATTTGAATTTGACTTTATGTATTTTGCTATAAAGAATAGTATTATTAATGCAATTGTTGCTTTTAGAAATAATAGAATTTTATCCTTTTTTATTTTTAACATAAAGTTTTGTTGCTTTCTAAATAGTAATGTTAAAATGTCCATATCAATTATGTTAACCTTACTAAAGAGATATAATAACTTTTATAAAATACTATTCTATCTTTATCTAACCGAAGCAATTACGATTATGGATTGCCTTAACGTTAAAAGTTTTTGCCATAAATTGTAGTGCTTCTTGTTTCCAAAGTAGTATCTGTAATAATCTACCTTAAACCCATTTATTTGTAGGATCCTGTTTAAAGTATGAATATCATGCCAAAGAGTATGTGTAGGATTGGGATGTAGAAATACAGTAGGCCATTTAGCATTAGGAGTCGTAATAATTAATTTACCATCTTTAACTAAGTGATTCTTTATATTCAAAAGAAATAATCCTTGATTTTCAACATGTTCAATAACATCACCTGCAACTATAACATCAAACTTCCTGTTAAAGCAATAGGTTTCCATATTACCAATAACAATTTCATTTATAAAATCAGGTTGGCTTTTGTTAAATAATTTCTGATTTTCACCTGTAATGCCTTCAATATCAATACCAACAAGAGCTTTTGTATGGAAATGTTTATATAAATTCCATAACGAATATGAATCAGTTTGACCAATACTGCCTATATCTAGTACAGTTGAATTTTCAACATATTTTTTTATCAACTCTTCACGTACCATAAAATTTAATTGAAAGGTTATTTATTAGATCTTGTATGATTTAATAATGATTGATAAACAGAAGAATAACTAACAGCACTTTTTTTAATATTAAAATTCTCTAATGCATAATTTCTAGCTTCTATTTTAGACTTTATAAAAACTTCCTTTTGTGAAAGGACTTGAACTATTGCTTTTGCAAGTTTTGTTATGTTCCTCTTTTCAATAGTAATAAGAAATTGCTTATCATTATCAAGGCTTTTAAAGACAGGCAAATCACTCACAATAGAAATGGTTCCACTACTAAGGGCTTCCATAACTACTAGAGGGAAACCTTCTGAAAGACTTGGTAATATGAAAATATCAGCAGTAGCAAAATATGGAGGTAAATCATGATTTAATATATTACCAGTAAAAATAATATGTTCTGCGATATTGAGGTCCTGAGTTAATTTTAACATGCTCTCTTGTAAATCTCCACTCCCAATAATTATTAATTTTGTTTCAGGGAAATTTTCAACGACAAAGGGCATTGAACTTATTAGATATTTTATACCCTTCCTCTCTATTAAACTACCCACAAAAAGCAACATTTTTCCTTTTATATTAAATCTTTCTTTAATATTAATATCAATTTTTTTTGGACTGAATTTAGTGACATCTATCCCAATTGGATAATGAAATAACTTCCCTTTATAACCGAGTTCTGATAATTCCTGACCCAATTGAAGACTTTGAGATGTAACAATATCAATATATTTAAATGTAAATTTTAACAAATTTCTTTTCCATCCTTTATTAAAACTCCAAATATCTGCACCTAATAACGTAGCAACAATTTTTATATCATTATTAAAATACCGTTTATAAACAGCAGCAAGAAATGCACCTGGAATAATCCAATAGGCATGAATTATTTTAATATCTTTCCTTTTTATAACTTTTTTTATCAGGAATAGTTGATATGTTAAGAAAAAAGGAACCACAAAATAATACAGGAAATTATTCCTAAGCTTGACCAGTATATCAGTTCCATAAGCTAATTGTATATTATTAAAAATAAATTGCTTATGCCTGTATATTTTAATATTATCAATATATTCTTCCTTTGCGCCTCCTTTAAATAATGGAGAGATAACTATTGGTTCTGAATAGGGCAATAATTCCTTATTTAGTTCATGAACAAAAACCCCATTCGGATCTCCAGGGCTTTTAGGATAAGAAGATGATATACAAAGTATTATGGGTCTCATTAAAATAAAGTCTTATTTATATTAATTAAATTAATTGTTTTTTCAAACTCAATCCCGATAGTTTTGCAATACCATTGAATAGCGTCCCACCTGGGTCGATTTTCTGTATCTGATAGTTCTAATCCTGTTTCTCTTGTTAAATCTCCTTCGCGGACCTGATTACTTCTGAAAGTATCGTTCTCGGTAAACCCAGCAACCATATAATAGATGTAGTTATAGAACGCTGCAGTACCATCGCCGATACGCCAGGTTGTCATGGTACCGGGGTCAGTTTCCCAGTTGTATTCGTCAATCAGTATTTTTGAAATGGTATTTTCATCCCACTTCAAAAAATTATAAATATTAAGATTTTTATGCCTGATAATGTAATACGATTTAAATGAATCAAGTGTATCAAACAGAGAAGAGTTTAAATAAGATGGATTTAAAAAATACTGCTTACCATAATGAGCAATCATTTTAAGTTTATTGCCTGCAGATAAACTGTAGGTATTCTCTTTTGAAAAATTCGGCTTAATTCCGCAAAATCCTGATTTGAAATTGGTGGTTTCCAAACGGTTCTCACCAAGTATTGACAGACCAAGATCATTCTGATTCATAAGTAAGTTAGCGTAGTAAAAATATTGCTTGTCTCCGGCCATAAACAGGGGGACTGTACCCAAATCGGGATATTTTAACCATGCAGCAACATTTTTCCGGATATTATCTCTTTTCTTGCGAATGTCAGCAGAAACCAGGATATGTTCCACACCAAGCTTTCCACACATACGTGCCTGATTTCTGCGGGCAAGATCAGTAAGCATGCCCCAGTCATAAGAAAAAGCAATAGGCTTCAGCCCTAATTCTTTTACAGCATAATGAAGAGCATAACTGCTGTCCCTTCCCCCGCTGAAAGGAATTAAACATTCCGGCTGGTCGTGTTTCTTTCGATAACCATCTGCGATTTTAGCCAGTGCATCTTTGCCATGGTAATCTATCTTATGATAATTATTGCAATAATTGCAAACGCCGTTTTCATCAAATTCGATAAAAGGGAATGTTTCAGGGAGGATGCATTTTGTGCATCTCTTCAGGTTATCTATGGATTCTTTACGCTTAAGATATTCCTCTGTAAATTCAGGGCTGATTTCAGAAGTTTCGTGTTCAAGAGAAGTATTTGCATAGATATTTTTTGGTCTTTTGTTCTCTTTTAATAATTCAATTTCAGGTAAAGGAATATTCTCTTCAAGATTTATCAATTTGTCTCCTGTTTTTGCTGATTGAATTGAAAACTTATTCAAATTAATGCAAACAAGTTCTCCGGGGTTAAGTTGTGTAATTGATTCAATGTTGCTATTGAGTTTTTGCTTTCGCAACAACTGTTTTAATATAAATCTCTCAGAGGCAAAAACAAAAAAAACATTTTGAGGATCATTGCAATAATAAAGTGAACCATTGTTTGTTGCTAAAAGCAGATTGTTGTATTTAATGGAAAGCATAGCGATATTGGTCATGCCATAAATTTTACTGAACAATATGCCAATAGCTTCTCCTAATTCAATTTTTTTATTTAATTCAGATTCAATAATTGCAGGTATTAATTCACTGTCCAGTTCGGATATTCTGTTTTCTTGTCCATATTCTTTCCAAAGCTCTCTTTGATTAACAATTATACCATTATGAATGACAATCATCCCATTTTTTACGACAGGCTGGTTGTTTTCTTCAAATTGTTCATATCCATTCGTTACAAGGCGAGAGTGTCCGATACAAACAAATGGGTAATTAAAATTTTCTTTTGACTTTATAAATTCGTTTTTGAAAATTCGGCTTTTCACTAATACACTGGCGGGAGATGGTACTTTAAAAACCTTTATTTGTTTTGAAGTTTTAACGGCAAATCCGGCTGCTTCTTTCCCCCTTGATTCAGACAAAAGAAAAAGATCACGAATAATTTTCCCGCTTTTGCCAGTTTCTTCTTTTTGTATTAAGCCAAAAATTCCACACATGACTGCGCCTCTTATTTATAAAGTCGTTCATTATCCTGGATATCCATCCACATTGCAAAAACCAGGAACTGAATAGATGTGATACCTAAAAATGTAAAGGCCATTAAAGTTTCAAATGAGACATTCATGCCATTGAAATACAGTCGAAGAACTTTTATAAGATATGGGATCCATATAATACCCAGGATGAATGATAAATTATAAAGAATAAAGAGAGGATGGAAGTCTTTTAGGAAATATTTTGTCCATAAACGCTTAAAGAAAGATTTTAATAACAAAAATGATATTCTTGGAATAACCTTATAAACCTTCATTTTAGATTGCTCTCCGATTCTGTAAACAGGCTTAATTGGAACTTCGCGGATAGAACAATACGCGATATTAAGCTTGACAAGCATATCATTGGGCATTCCATAGCGTCTATAGATATCATTCAATTTAATGGACTTCAGTGCTGAAAGAGAAATAGCAGTATATCCGGTTTGAGTATCTGAAACCCGCCAATATCCGGAGGCAATTTTTGTTAAAATGGATAGAACCGAATTGCCGATAAATCTGGATTTAGGAATATAATAACCTGCACTTCCGTGGATTAATCTGTTTCCTTTAACATAATCAATACCTTCATTGACAACAGGCAGACATATTGATTCAAGTTCATCAGGATCCATCTGCGCGTCTCCAGCCATCACAGCTGTACAATCAATATCGTTGTCCTTGCACCATTTATATCCTCTTGCTATTGATCCTCCCACGCCAACATTAATAAGATTATTTATAAGAATTATTCTGTCATTCCCTGTATTTTTATTAAAAATCTCAGATTTTGGAAAGAATTCAATTTCTTTTCTATTAAATTCTTCAAGGCTGATTTCAGAATCATTATGGAAAGTCTTTTTTATCTTCTTTTTCTCAATCTTTAATGCTTTATTATTTTGTTCCGAATTCAAATAAAATCTTACGCTTTCTTCTGTTTTATCACTGGATTTATCATTAATAATAATAATCCTGTCAACAAAATCCGGCATTGTTTCGATTACTATTCTGATTTGTTTTTCTTCGTTAAAGGCCGGAATTACAACGGCGATCGTTTTATTATTTAACATATATCTTAAACTTTATGTTTCGCAGATTATTCTCTCATAACATAGACTTAGAAAAGAGTTATTTCGGTTCTTATTACCTCTACGAGCTCGTCTTTGTGAGAATGAATGACAGGCCCAAGTCTGAAAATACAATGTGTTATTAAGACATCCTGAGGGGAAAAAAGGCAAGGCAAAGCCAAAAATATCCCTCCCATTTATTCCTCTGTATAATACCCATGAGTCTTTGCTGAATCGCCATACCTGCCATAATAACCGCTGCTGTAATAATTACCGCCATAATAGTAGCCATATCCCTGTGAATATCCGTATCTCATGCCATAACCGTAATATCCTGACAGGCTTATGTCATTTATTATAATCGCCATATTCTTTAATTCGCCCTGTATATTTAGTTGTTCTATAAGCTCAAGCGTATTGCGAGAAGTATATCTCTGGCGCACAATAAACAGGTTAACATCAACATAATTTGCAAGTAATAGAGCATCTGTAACAATGGCAACAGGGGGTGTGTCAATAATTATATAGTCAAATTCTTTCTTTGCTCTCTCAATGAATGTTTTCATTTGCTCTGTCTCAATAAGCTCCGCAGGGTTTGGAGGTATAGGACCTGATGGTGCATAAAAAAGATTATCTATCTGGGTTTTCATAATTATTTTTTCATAATCGCAGTTACTGCTGAGATAGGTGCTCATACCCGGACTGTCATCGAATTCAAAAACTTTGTTTATGCGGGGTTTCCTGAGGTCAAGCCCGACTAAAAGAACTCTTTTACCAAGCATCGCAATGATTGCCGCCAGGTTAGTTGAGATAAATGTCTTCCCCTCTGAACTAATGGTTGATGAGATGGCAATAACCGGCACTTTATTTTCCTTTACAAAATATTTTAGTGCAGTACGAATTGATCTGAAGGATTCGGCCAGTGCTGATCCAGGTTTTTCAGCAACAGGCATATCGCTTTTAACATCATTGTGACTGATATATCCTATTATTGGAACCTTCGTTTTTCTTTCGACATCTTTTTTATCAATTACCTTATTATTTAAAAAGTCGATCAACGCTATTACTGCCCCAGGCAAGATCAAACCCAGAATAAAAGCGATCATATAGTTTGTCCTTGTTTTCGGTTTAACCGGGCCTCCGGAAAGCGCATAATCAATAATTCGATTATCCGGTAATGTTGAAGCCCGTGCAATACCAGCTTCGGCCCTTTTTTCAAGGAGGTAAGTATAAATAGTGTTGTTAAGATCAAACTGCCGTTGAATGGAAATAAGTTTTCTTTCTATAGACGGCAACCTGTTGATATCTTTATCAATTAATGATATTTTTTTATCACTTTCAGCCTTTGAAAGACTAAGTCCTGCAATGCCATTTTTAATATTCTCCCTGAGGGCTTCTCGTATTACTTCAGCCTGCTTGTCCATGAGCTCAAGCGCAGGTTGGTTCACCCCAAGATTAAACCCAAGTTTTTCTTTTTCGTTCTGAATTGATGAAAGTTCATTAATAAGCCTTATAAGTATCGGATCTGTTATGCCAATAACAGACGGAGAGATAATGATACCGCCGGCATTCTTATTATTAATGTATTCTGAAAGATAATTGTAATACTGCAACTGCAGTTCAAACGCTTCTTTCTCGTTTTCAATTCTTTCAAGCCTGTTCTGAATAAGCGTACCCTCACTGCCAATATTAATGAAACTATTTACCGTCCTGAAATTTTCGAGCTTCCCGGATGCCACTTCGAGTGAGTCGGATATTGTACCAAGCTGAGTAGTAATAAATGCAACGGTTTTGTCGGCAATCTGTTTCTTGAAATCAAGCCCATAATCAATATAGACCTTCATAAGCTTATTAAGGTAATCGGCTTCCTGCCGGGGAACGTAACCTAAAACTGACAGCTGAACCAGTGAAGCATCTTTTTCAACCGGAGCAATCGATAACTTTGACTGGTACTCGGCAGCGAGACTCCGTGGATCTGTAAAATAAAAATAGTACTTATTTGAACCTTTCGCATTGTAAACTTTATTTTCAGGATTTCTCCGTTCAATTGTAAAATCATACTTGTATTTAGAAAACCGCTCTCCAAAACTCATCTCCTTTTCATATTGAAGGTCTCCGTCAAGTTCAATCCTGTACTTTTGTTCATTTAATATTGTTATTTTCACAATACCTTTAGATTCCAGTTCGAGAGAATCATAAACAACTTTAAATGGACAGCCGATATACAATCTCGATTCAATTACTCTTCCAACACCAAAGTAAACAACATGGAAATCCTCAAGCTCTTGCATTACCTTATAATTTAGGCTGAATGATTTAAGGATGGCCATCTCATTTTTCAGGTTCTGCTGATTTTTAAAAATATCCCCCCCCGGCATAACATTTGCAATATTACTGTTCATACTGCTCATCTGGTCATCCTTTATTAGTAAGGTAGATGATACTGAGTAGATCTTCTCGGAATATTTGTTTATGCTATAAGCCACGGCAACTGCAATAAACATAGAAATAGCGAACCAGTACCAGTTACTGATAAACAATGAAAGATAGCGTTTGATATCTATACTGTCTTCTTCGGGGAGATTGAAATTACCGGAATTCAGATTTTGATCCATGGGTTAAGAATATTATGTTGTTAAGGTATTATAACGTTATGGTTTTAAGTTTGAAAAATTTCTTCATGGCGTTGAAATTATTTGTGACTTTTACTGTAGGGTTTCTTATTCTAATTATACAAATACTCTCATCTGCTTTATAATTCCAAATCAGTCATAATCAAAAAATTCTTTGGTAATGCTATTAACCACTTTAGTTAATAGCCTGGGATATTGCAAGGCTTACAGTTTTTCAAAGGGGCACTTTATTTTTTCATTATTTATCTTTCCTCCAAAATATCAATATCCCGGCATGGTAACTCCCTATTTGAAATAGTTAATCAACAATAATGTCATAGTCAGCACTGAGGTGACCGTTGTTATGACAAACGAAACCGTAGGCAGGTTCATATTAAAGATCTTCTGCTTCAATGGTTCCACTATAACTACGTCATTTGGCAGGAGAAAATAGGCTTGCGAAGAAAGAATATTTTTGTCCTGTAAGTTTAATCTGAAAGTTTTAGTTCCCTTATCAATAGGCCGGACAACAAGCACATTGCTGCGGTTGCCATAATCGCCCATACCGCCTGCCCGCCCAATAGCTTCAAGAACTGTAAGAGAATTGTTGTAATTAATATAAGCACCGGGTGCTCTTACTTCACCTATAACTGTAAACTTAAAACTCAGAAGTTTGCACTCAACAGTTGAATTTTTAAACACTTTATCTGCAGATTCCTGCAGTATTTTTCTTGCCTCCTCAAGAGTAAGTCCACCAACTTTAACCGGGCCAACAGCCGGTAAAACTATATTTCCCTCAGGATTTACATCATAGCCATAAATATATCCTCCTGATTCTCCCTGAGTAATATAAGAACTCCCACCACTTTGTGGGGAGATTAAAAAATCGTTTATGGTACCATTGGGGGTCATGGCTTTTACTGTTATATATAGGATATCTCGTGGTTGAATTTTGTAATCGGGGATTTCCATTGTAAATGTTTCTTGACCTCCGGTTTCGGGAAGGTTGCTCAGGTATGCAAGTTTTTGTTGGCTGGTACAGGAGGTTGCCAGGAGGAGAGCCATGATTAGTATTGGGGTTGTGTATTTCATCGATATTTGTCTTTTAAGTATTTTTTAATGGCAGCTACGGATTGCTTCGTCACTTCGTTCCTCGCAATGACTGGAGTTTTTAAATAGCATTGGTTGCTTTTGTTTTGATCACATCTACAATTTATCTTGCGTGCAACGTCATTGCGAGCGAAGCATGGCAATCTCAAACAACCTTCCACATTGCCAACTTGCGTCATTGCGAGGACGGCATAGCCGGCCGAAGCAATTTGCATCACACATCCAGGTCAATAATTAGATCTCTCCATTCCGGATTCCTGCTGTTAATCAGGTCTATTTTTTTCTTTCTTGACCCTGCCTTTATTTGTTTCTCTCTTTTAATTGCCGCTCCCACGCTATCAAAGCGCTCGAAATATACTAATTTCCTGATATTGTAGCGAGCCGTGAAACTTCCAGGATGTTGTTTCCCTTTATGTTTTTTAATTCTTTCTTTAAGATTACTTGTAACACCGGTATATAAGACAGTATTATTATCATTCGTCATAATATAAACGAAACCCTTCATATGATCTTATAGATCGCTTTCTATTGTGCTTGCCTTTATATTATTTCCAAAATGGTGTTAACAGTTTGCTTCGTCGTTCCTCCTCGCAATGACTTTATTTTTTTTATTATGCATTACATCAACAATTACTATAGTATATTGCATGCACTGTCATTGCGAGGAGTCCAGCGTTAGCTGGACGATGAAGCAATCTGTATTGACCATCAAAATTGTTGATGAGATGACTCCGGGCAAGCTTTCGCCCCGTCAGTCACATTGTTGTAAATGTACTAACAAGGCCTTAATATTCTGTATTTCACCGTACTATGAATGCACAGTCAGGCAACAATAACCTTTGTTCATTTAGTACCAGGCACTTCCTCCCCGTTGCTCCAAAGAGGCAGTAAATCGGCCGGATTATAATTTATCAGATTTTTCTTTGCTTCATCAGGACAAAACAGCTGGTAGTGAACTTTTCTTCCTATCATTTCCTCTGCCTGATGAACTTTATTATCAAGATATTCCTCATCAATGTTACTACCCACAAGGATAATATCTATTACTTTTCCGTCACGGCCGCAGGCAAAATCGCCTGTCAGATAAACGGATAACAGGTTCCCGATACGATGAATAACATTCTCGATCACTTTATCTATCCCAGTTTCTTTTAAAATTATACTGTGGATATCATTAAAGAGAGGATGTGCCCGGTTTGCCTGGTAAACCTTTTTATTTCCCTCATGCAGTGAAGTAAGCAATCCCGCTTCTTCAAACCTGTTCAGTTCAACCCTGATCGCATTGGTGGAATCACCGAATTCCGACTCCAGTCCACGGAGGTGTGCTTTGGTGCTGCTGTTAAGAAAAAACTTCTTAAGCAGCTTAATCCTCATCTGCGATGTTATGAGAGTGCCGATCATCAAATCAGGTTAATGAGTAACAAATTTACTCGGAAAATTTATTTTTCCAAATCTATTTTGATTTTTATGACAGAAATTGGTGAAGATTGGTTGCGGGGTGCATGTTGCAGGGTGCAGGGTGTATTTAAAAAATTCTTACATTGCAACTTGCATCTCGCAACGTGCACCAAAGGATGAACAGCTACAGAGATTTGGATATCTATAAGATTGCATTTGAGCTTGCTGTCAGAGTTCATAAAGCAACGCTTAAGCTACCTAAGTTTGAAGTATTCGAACAGGGAAGTCAGATAAGGCGATCATCAAAAAGTGTCAAAGACCAGATTGCGGAAGGGTATGGGAGACGTAGATATAAAGCTGAATATATTAAATTCCTGATCTATTCTCATTCTTCTTGTGATGAAACACTTAGCCAATTAGAAATGTTGAATGTTTTATATCCGGAATTGACAGAGTTCAGCTCACTTTCAAATGAATACGCAATCCTCGGTAGAAAAATCAATAGTTATATTGAATATGTTGACTATAACTGGCGAACTTAAAACTTTTTTACAAACACCCTGCAACCTGCAACTTGCACCATTTCAACAAATCTTACCTACCTTTATGACAACAAACAACAGCTTTTAATGCCTGATCTATCCAAGATACTGACCCCTGAAGAAAGGCTTTTGCTTGCCCTCTGCCGTCTTGACTTCACCGAAAAGCAGAAATCAGACATCAGAAACCTGATGCCACAGGTAACCGACTGGGATAAATTTGTCAATCTGTCAAATGAACACGGAATTATTGCTCTCTGCTGGTATAACATTGCTGAGATTGGGAACAAAGATAATATTCCCTCTAATTTCCTCGAAACTCTTCATTCTGGTTATCTGAAAAGTCTTGCAAGGAATACAAAAACATACACACTTCTTGAGGAGGTTCTTAACCTGTCTGAGGATGCCGGGATCAAAGTTGTTCTTTTGAAAGGACTGGCCTTGGAAAAGACAATTTATGGCAATAAAGGATTAAGACAGATGAATGATCTGGATATCCTTGTAAGAAGAGAGGATGCGACAAAATTAAGGAATATTCTTCTGAAAAATGATTTTGAATCAGAGCCCATGATTTCTCAGCTTCATGAGAAAATCCTTCCAACTTATGGGAAGCATCTCCCTGAAATGTACAGGAATGGGTTGTCGGTTGAGATTCACTTTAACCTTTTTGATAAAGATGGCAGAAAGCTAACGGAGAAGTTCATTGAGCAGGCAAAAGAAAAATTGAATGGCCGGGAGTATGCTTTTCTGCCGTCCACGCCCATGCATTTTCTCTATCTGCTGAAGCACCTTGATTTTCATGAAAGAACCGGCACATCACAATTAAGGTTATACACCGATCTTGTTTTAACCTACCTCTATAATTCTGAAATAGTAAAAAATGGTGATTTATTAAATTTGGCGGAAAATGCGGGGATTGAAAAGGTTTTAATAGATAAACTTCACATTTTAAGTAGTTTTTTTGATCTGGATTATGGAGCACCTGCAACAGAAAAGCTAATTGATACAGAGCAAAATAAAGTTGAAGAAGAATTCATCAGATATCTTCGAACCCCATCAAAGGAGTCAGAGGAAGACCCGGAAAGTCTTTTAAAACCATTATCAGATCTACCCGGAATATACAATAAAGGGCTATTTATTATTGGAAATATTTTCCCTCCTCTTACATTTATGAAATTCAGGTACAGAACAAAATCGAAAACAGGTGCTGTTCTTTATTATCCTGTCAGATGGGCAAAACTTATTAAAATAATCTTCTCAGGCTCTCTAAAATAAACTTCTTTCAGCTTAATTCTTACTCACTCTCATCTTCCGTTTCACCCTTCTTAAAACCTGGCTCCTTCGCTAAATTTGCCTGCAAGGCAAATTTTTAACGCTCGGCCCTGTCACTTCGTTCCTTGAGTCCCTCAGTCTCCCCCTCACGCCCTCACCTCTGAACGCTCACAACTCACCGCTCGCCGCAAGCCGAAACTTTTATCTTTATCCCACTGATTTTGTTCTTATTATTAATTTTCTTATTTTTGTTTTTCTATTTTAGGAGTTTTGTATCCTGCTACAATTATCTTCGGGCATTAAAGCAACCTTTAAAACTGATTTAATGTCATACATAAACAGGCTGTGAAATGAAGAAATTCTTAATGTATTTTTTATTATCGGTTGTGCTCCTGATTTCGGGGTTGGAAGCAAAAGCAGCTAATTATTATTCTGTGGCAGGAGGTAGTTGGAATTCACCTAGCACTTGGTCTGCCACTTCCGGAGGGTCTCCCGGAACAACTATCCCCGCTGCAGGAGATGATGTATATATTGAAGGTGGATATTTAATATCACTGGATCTAGCATCTACTGCGGCTCTTCATTCTTTAAGTATTGCATCAGGGAGCACATATCAAACGCATGCAGCTTACGCAACTACGGCAACTATTATAACGGTATATGGAACATTAAATAATTCAGGCGGCGGCGCAAACATTAATGGATCAATAACTGTTAATTCTGGTGGTTCATTTATCGCAGCAGGCGCGGGAGCCATTAATGGATCAATGACTGTTAATTCTGGCGGTACATTTACTAATTCAGGCGCGGGAGTCATTAATGGATCAATGACTGTTAATTCTGATGGAATTTATCAGCATAATCTGAATGGAGGAACCATACCTACTGCCACCTGGTCGGCTAATTCAAATTGTATTATACAAGGTATAACAAGTACAGGTCCATCAGGACTTAACCAAAGCTTTGGCAACTTTGAATGGAATTGTACTTCACAATCAGGTACCATAAATCTTGGAGGACAACCAGCAAATATTCAGGGTACATTTACTCTTCGCAGCACAGGAGGTGGTCTGATCGCCCAAGGTGCCGACCTTACTTTTCCATATTATGTGCAAACCGGTGGTACTTTTCAGCTAACATCAGGAAATATTAGAAAATTAACGATTGATCATGATTTTTCAATAAGTGGCGGAATATTTTATGTTACTTTAGGAAGTGCAGCAGGAACTTTAAATATTACTGGTAATTTTTCTTCGACTGGTGGTACTTTTAATATGAGTAGTGGCAGCGGTATCGGAACATTAAATGTTGGCGATAACTTCACTCATACTAGTGGTACAATTACAGAAACTTCGACAGGAAGTGGTGCAATTGTATTTAATGGTTCTGGCATACAAACTTATACTTCCGGCGGTACGGTAAGTAACACCATTAACTTTACTGTAAATAGCGGTGCCTACCTGCAAATGGCAGCAGAAGGTACCATTGTCAGCGGTGGCGGAACATTTACGTTGTCATATGGTGGCACCTTGGGGATAACTTCTGCTGCAGGGATTACATCTTCGGGTGCATCCGGCAATATTCAGGTAACCGGCTCTCGCACCTATAGCACCGGGGCTAATTACATTTACAACGGATCAGGCGCACAGGCAACCGGCAGCGGATTGCCAACAGCGGCTATTACTGGTAATGTTACCATTGCAAGTGGCGCTTCAGTTACGACAACTAATTCTTTAATAGAGAATGGTACGCTTTCTGTAAATGGAACTTTAATTCCTGGTTCTGCTTCTCAAACTATAAGTGGTTCAGGTGGGCTTACTGGTACCGGTACAGTGCAGGTTAACCGAACGGCATCAACTCCTGATTTTTTGTCGCAGTACACCATATCCAATAGAACATTAACCAGTTTAACTGTTGAATATACAGTTCCCGGCGGCTCTCAGGTTGTTTCTGCTTTAACTTATAACAACCTTAAACTGGATAATACAAGCGGTACAAATACATTAGGCGGAACTGTAACGGTGAATGGAACATTGACAACAACCGGGGGAGGCACATTAACAGTAGGAGCCAGCCAACTTCTCACAGCAACAACCTTGACTAATGCCGGTATTTTTACCATTGATCCATCCGGACAGGCAACAGTAACCTCAATGGCAAATTCCGGAACGCTTAACCTGAACTCCACAGCATCATCTGCCATATTTTCGCTGATGATGAATAACTATTCCGGATCCGGAACTACAAACGCACAATTATATCTGACCGGAGGCGGCAATCCGAATTATAACTGGCATTATGTTGCCGTGCCTTTTGTCGCTGGATTATCAAAAACTGTTTTTACTGATGTAGATGTACATAACCTTCTTGCCTATGACAATTCACGCGTTTCCACAAGTGAATTCCAGGGATGGCTATGGAATAACGGTGAAGCCCATGGAGGATTAACGGCTGGTACTCCTTTTTCTACCTTACTGTACGGCATAGGGTACAATTTTTATCATACTTCAGATTACACAACAATAACCTTAACAGGCACGACTTTACTCGGAACAACTCTCGGCAACGTTGGTCCGCTTCAATACCTCGGATCTGGAGATAATACGATACGTGGCTACAACCTCCTGGGTAATTCACTAACATGTAGTCTTAACTGGGATAATGTGACATTTGCCGGATCGGTCGAACAAACAGTGCATTATACCATCGGGAATAAGTGGGCTGAATATAATCCAACTTTACATGAAGGTACTAATGGAGGTACCAAAGATATTCCACCGCTTCAGGGATTTTTTGTAAAGGCTAATGCGACCGGTGCTTCTATTGATCTTTCAAACGCAAAAGAACATTCTTCCCAGGCAAGGTATAAGGGATCCTCACAGGCAGAAGCTAAAGAAGAGATTATTTATCCTGAAGTAAAACTTGAGCTTAGTAGTACAGGAACTTCAGATGAAACAATTGTATGGTTTAATGATGAAGCCACCACCGGTTACGACGAAAACTATGATGGGTATAAACTCTTTTCTTCTGAAGCTTCTTTTGGTCAGTTATATTCAATCCTGGGCGGCATGAATTATGCTATTGACGGTATCCCTTTACCGGCCGATTCAATCATTGTGCCGCTTGGATTAAAAATTGCTCAGGCAGGAAGTTATTCCATTTTGAAAAAAGTGCTGGTTGAACCAAGTGGTTATAATATTTTCCTTGTAGACAAGGCCAATGGGAATTATACTGTCGATCTGAAAAAGGCCGGCTCATACGCTTTCTCTTCTGATGCCGGAACTTTTACTGACAGGTTTATTTTGAAATTTGTATCACTTACAGTTTCAATAGAAAATCCCAAAGCTGACAATAAAATTTTTAATATTTACGGAACTAAAGGAGTTATAAATATTTTACCTTCTGATGACTTTAAAAGTGTGTCAAACGGGATAGTAAAAATATATGACCTTTCAGGAAGGGTTGTCAGACAATCGAACAATACTGGATTATACCCGGGAACTCTTGTCCAGATACCATTTAATGGTCAGAAGGGAATATATATTGTTGAAATAACTTCCAGTTTATCGAGGTATAAAGGAAAAGTTTTAATGTGGTAATTCATCTTACTGAACATAAATTATAGAAGAAATTCAGTATATTTATACTTGTAACCTGATGATCTTTAAATTACAATATCTTAAATCTTCTATATTGTTTAAAATTATTTATACTTTTGTCACAATAAATAACATCTTTAATTTTACTATTTGAATTCTTTCTCGTGAATAAGAAAAAACCATATATCAAACCTCAGATAACATTAATTGATCTCGATCAAACAATTACATTGATGATGGTTTCCAATCCGGGTCCCTGGGATGGAACCCCAAAAAGCAGCCCAAAGGGTTCTGATGAGCCATTCAAGAGTCCGTTCGGCGATAAACCGTTCAGTTGATTCTCCTTTATAATTAACATACAGAGCTGCCTGAGGGTGGCTCTTTTTATAGGATGGTACAAAGGTGCAAAGGTACAGTGGTCAAAGGTTTATTTAAGATAAAAGACAAAAGTCACAAGACAAAAGCAGGAAGGTATAAGTAAAAGGATAAAAGTGAGGTTTTCACTTTGTACAGGATCATAATCATAAAGGCTGTTCCTAAATATGTGATGGTTAAATCAGGCTTCTAAATTTCACCATTCTAAATAACCTGAACTGCTGATTTAATCGTGCAACCATTTTTCTTATCTTGTAGTCTTATTTTCATGCTGAAAAGGCTCAGTTTTTTATTGGTACTAAAACAACCTGACATGGCAATGTCAATTACTTCTGAAATCAAAAAAATACTCAATATGAAAGCACGTAAGCTTCTCACACTGTTTTCAATTTTAATATTATCGGTTACAACAATCATTGCTCAACCCGGCTGGGTCGGAGGCGCACCAACCGCAACTCCATATGCCACTAATATTGTTGCGAATTTTGGGATTAATGTATCCGGTACAGTTTATGGATTTTTAATAAACTATGACTATACAGCACCCATAACAAACACGGACGTTAAAATTTTTTCAGGTCAACCTGTAAACGCTGGTCGTATCCGAAACATACAAAGAGTTGTAAGTGGTGGAGATGTTGGCGCTACTCTTACTGAATTATTGGAAAATGATTTTTTAATAACACCCTTGATTCCGAACACTGTTTATAGCATATTTCTGGTTGCAGAAGATAATGCAACTCATACTTTAACAAGTGTCACAAAAATTCTTGTGACAACCCCCCCCTGCCCCTCAATTTACGTTGCTACTGCATTTAATAACGCCGACCGGTGTGTAAATGGGGGTGCAGATAAAACTTATGACTTAACTACTTATAACGGATTCAGTGGAAATTATTCGAATATATTAAAGGGCGCTACCTGGAGAATACAATGGGGGGACGGATCGGGTGATTATACTTTTACATCACTATATAATAATGATGGTCCGGGAAACATAGCTCTTCCCTTAATGGAATATCTTAGCATATCGCATGCTTATACGGTCCATGACTCATGTTACAGAAGAGCTATACTTACAATTAAAAATCCAGCTAGCTGTGCAACCATCGGAGCTCAGACAGAAAGAAAAGACGTGCTTTTAGCAGGCCGCGACTGGGATCCAGACGGGAATGGTTCCCAGCTTCTTGTTAATGCAGCAAATGGCAGTCCCGATACGATAAAGGTTTGTGAAGGTACAACTGCCTTTATAACCTTACGCGATGACGGAATCTGGGATTGTGATGAGACTTTTAAAACATATCCTCCCGGTGAAATAAACGCCAGCGACAGGAACGTACAGTTTGCATATGGCATGAACCCCGTAACTCAGGCTGTCGAGAATACCATTACCGGGAATGTTACGATTGATGTGATAAACATTGCAAATACCACTGCCGGCTACGCTTCGGGGATAATCAATATCCCTACTGCCGCGATGATCCCCATTACAAATCCGCATACCCTTAGCGGCGTAATCAAAATCCCTCCAACTGCAGTGTTCAAGCAAAAGATGCATGTCTATTTTAAAAACTGGAATAAGTGTAACAAGTGGACAGGTGCTGCAAATACCTGGGATGGTTCTGCCGTATATGATTCAATAGTGATATACATTGTTAAAACACCACCCGCTCCACTGCCAGGCGATAAAACAATATGCGTCAATGATGGCGTTCCCGCTTTAACGGTTTCAGCTCCTCTGGCTACTGCCTTTTACTGGTATTCAGATGCGGGACTTACGACAATTGCCCCGGGCTCGAACAACTCAAATACATATAATACAGGTATCAGCAATGCAACTCCCAGCATAACTACATTTTATGTCACACAGGTACAAGGGAGCATAAACGGGTGTGTAAGCCCTGCGACGCCGGTTACTCTTACTATAAATCCATTACCGGCAGCCATCACAGGAACAGCGACTGTATGCGTAGGCTCAACCACCACTTTTAGTGATGCGACAGGAGGAGGAACGTGGAGCAGTGCGACACCGGCAGTAGCGACAATAACTGCAGGAGGTGTTATTACAGGAGTTTCAGGAGGTACATCCGTCATATCATATACCTTAGGCACCGGTTGTTTTGTTACGAGAACAGTAACGGTTAATCCATTACCAGCGGCAATAACAGGCACATTAAATGTATGTATAGGATCAACCACCACATTAAGTGATGCGACAGGAGGAGGCACGTGGAGCAGTGCTACACCGGCAGTAGCGACAATAACTGCAGGAGGAGTAGTCACCGGGGTATCAGCAGGGACATCAGTAATATCATATACATTACCTA
>Ga0209226_10000092_pt1 | contig 60576 bp, 40 predicted proteins | sample BarGraNGADG00212_2_FD_184497 | JGI IMG/M metagenome (GOLD analysis project Ga0209226, IMG submission 184497) | Arctic peat soil microbial communities from Barrow, Alaska, USA - Barrow Graham LP Ref core NGADG0011-212 (SPAdes) (version 2) | ecosystem: Environmental > Terrestrial > Soil >...
TGTATCAAAAATCCGACAACCTATTGAAGCTTTATTCAATTGGCTTATTGAGAAAACAGATATTCAAAGAGCGTCAAAGGTGCGATCTACCAGAGGACTTATTGTACACATCTTTGGTCGAATCGCAACTGCTTATACTTTTCTAATTTTTAACTCTTGATTCACATTATTAATTATTAAGAATGATCTATTTAGGTATGTCAAATGTTATCTCCCGTATTTTATTTTTTTTTCTATCCTCTCAATCAACCATTTTAAATCGAGTAAATTGAGGTATAAGAAATTAACCTTTTTCTTTTTCGTGCTTTTCAACAAATGATCTAAGATATCAGTTGCTGGTGCAAACCATCCATTTTGAGAAGACAGATAGTCAATATTTTCTTTAAACGTTCTGTTTATTTCTCCATTTTGTTCAAGAAAACCATTTGCGAAATGAGTGTAAACAATACATAAGCCATTTTCTTTTATCAGTTTATCTACATTTTTTTTTGTGATTAAATTGTTAAATTCTTCAATTGTGTGACCATCGGATGAACTAAACCAATAATTACTATATATTTTATTTTTTTCCTTAAATGGCATATGAGGATCATAATTTAATGTATTTATTCCGTTATAAACCCGATTGCGAATATATTTAATGTGTTTTTTAGATAAATCTCCCCAAAAATATTCGCTTTCAATTTCATCACCGTAAAATTTTCTTCTTTTCCCCATGACAATTTTTATTAATAATCTCAAAATAATTCCATATCGCTTATAACCAAAGTATAAATTATCTGGATTCGATGCATGATTAATATGCATAGTTGGATATCTGCCAAATATTTCTTTGAAAATATTAAATCCTTTTATTATTTCATGTCTCTTAAAATTACCGCTTCCCACATTATGTAGTTGAATTTCAAATCCCTCTTGTTCAATTTTTAATAAAAAATTAAGATATTCCTTATCTTGAATTGTTTGACCAGTATAAGTATTTCGTGGCGAATAAATCCAAACAGTTTTTGTTGTTTTTATATTTTTACTTTTTAGATACTCATAAATTGGCATTACGTTTTCAATAGTTGAATTATCAGTATCATCAATAATTGTAAATGCAAATTCTTTATTCAATGGCCAATTCATAACTTTTACTATTTTTTATGATTCAATCGAAACACTTTAATTAATACATCATCAATGCCTTACTTTTTTAAAAAATCTGAAGAGCAAGAGGTTTTATTTTTCTATTACCTGTGATCCAATTGAGAACTAATATTTTGATTTTTATAATCTTTTCTTGATTAATCCCAGGTCCTCTGAAAAAATCATTTTATATTAAATCCAGTGATTATGTTCCGTCTCAGATCAAAAATAGTCAGAAAAAAAGTGATTCAAAAGTTTCTTTTAAAAACGAGGACAATAGTACTCTACTAATCTTTACTAATTTCATTAGGAAGAATGTGACTATGATCTAGCTTTCAAAATTTATTGTAGCTCTCCGTCTTTATTTCTTTAGGTTAAGCCGAAGTACCTTTAATCCTAACATTTTAATTAGTGGGTAAAAATTTCTTTAACAGCCCAAAATATTCTGTTATTCCCATTCCTAAGAGGATAGCTCATTCATAGTTTTGTGTCAAATAATTACCTTTGGTTCGATAACTGTTGCTTCCTTATCTTAACATATAGTTGATTAATAAATACTTACCTTGAAACCCAGTCCAAAGTGAAACCACGCTTAATTACAAGTTTCTCTAACCAAGCTTAATGTTGGACAATATTGGGAATTCTTAGATGGTTATCTGGTAATTTTGGTCAAATCTGATCAAAATTGCATATGGGTGCGATAGAAATATAATAAATTATTACAATCTCGACTTATCAAGTAAGTTTATATTTTTTAGATATCAATCTAGCAAAGGTTCTTCAATAGATATTAAATTAACGAATTATAAAAGGCAATCATCTTTTTTAACTCATGTTCATATGCATAAGTTGAAATTACTTTACTCCTCCCATTGGATTGCATTTTCCGTAAAGTTGGGATGTCATCAAACAAATTAATCACTGCATCTGCGATAGATTTAGGATCAGATGAGTTTACTACTGCACCGCATTGCGACTCTTCTATTACCTTTTTCACTTCAAAGAAAGATTCCCCAATAACTGCAACTCTAGCATACATATACTCAAACAAACGATTGGGTATGGTAACTCTATTATTTACATTATCCTCATAAAAAACACAACCAACTTCCATTTTAGCTGTTCGTTCAAAGTTTTCCTTATACGGTAGCATACCTTCTATTTCCACGCTTGTTTCAACTCCCAACTCTTTTGCCCTTGCCTTTAAACTATAATCATACCCTTCAGGATCAAATTTTCCAACAAAAACTAAGCGGGCCTCCGGTATTTTTTTTAGAATAATAGGTAGAGCTTCAATGGTTTGCATACAGTTCCTTCTATCAGAATGTTCCCCGGAGGTATAAATAGTAAACGGTCTTTTATAAACAATTAATTTAGTGTTAACCAATACACCCAGATATGGTGTATTGCTGACTGAAATAGTAGGAGTTTTGATGCCTGTAAATAAACTTTGCATTGATTGAGTCGTGGTAATAATACCAGCATATTTTGCCCCGCAAAAACATTCAAAAATGGACCATAACTTTGCCAACAGCCGTTTTAACCAATTAGGAAATTTTAGGGCAAGAATCCTTTCAGCATAGTTCTCATGCACATCATATATCACTTTCTTTCCTTTTAAAGAAAGTAACAACATCCAGGGAAGCAAATCAGGATCATGGAAATGAAAAACATCTGCATCAATATCCAACGCCTGCTTAAAAGCTTCTCCGGAAGAAATGATTCGCCTGCTCCATCCTTGTCTTTGTTTAAGCCAGTGAAATTGCACACCAGCTTGCACGGGTTTTACGTCAGGGCATGTAGCTATCAGGTGTACTTCCAACCCTTCCCTTAATAACCCAATACAGGCTCTTTGATAGATACGAGCATCATCCCAATCGTGCCTGCTTGTAATATGACAAATGCGCATTTTACTCAGCTAATGGGGTACATTATACCGAACGCCTATATTTTTTTTATTAACTTCATTTATTTGAACACTATAACAGAAAACATAAGAAATCACAAACCAAAACAAAGAAGTTGAAATATATGTACCGGTAAACATAAGCTCTGTTATAGGGTAAATGAATATTGCTAATACAAATAAGTTTTCTGGTTCTTGCTTGATAAGCAATTTTAATTTTTTAAAAAACAAAAATCCGATCAATAGCGTAAAAAGCAGATATAAAATTCCACCATTAAGCAATACCTCTAAAAATATATTATGTGGATAATCATCAATAAAATCATAATAGCCAAACATACCATATCCTGTAAATGGTCTATCTTTTATCAGTTTTATTGCATTACTAAAAACCCGTTCTCTTCCTGATGTCTGGCTCATATCAATTCCACTGCCAGATATATAGGAAAATACTCGTCCAGACGAACTAAGAAACAATTCGTTGTGAATTAATCTTGGCAGAAAAATTAAACCGCTCAATGTTAAAAACAGTATTATCATCAAAACATTTTTTATGCCCTCCTTTTGATCCTTCCCTTTTAACCAAAGAAAAACAATAGTCGAAACAAAAACCACTACAAAACCACCTCTCCCTGTTGAAACTAAAACTCCAGTGATTTGCACAGGTAGTAAAATGTACATTAATATTTTATAGATCTTAAAATAATGAAATTTAAATAACTCATATCGATTGCCAAACAACAAGAAAAATAGGTTTAAGCTATATGCAAATGCAGATATATAAGAGGCTGTTTGATAAGAAGAACCGGCAAAGGATGAAAATTCCTCATTGTTGAAAAATGGTACAATAAGAGAAACCATAATACTTACGGAAAATATTATCATTACAATTTCAAACCATTTTGCTATATGTGCAAGCCAGCGCCTACGTGCTACATAAATTCCAATATATGTTGATGATAACGAAAAAACAAGATAATTTCTAAATTGAGTTAAAGCTAATTCAGATGATGTTTGTTCTGCAAAAAAAAACAATGATATAAATACAGGTAATAGCAAAAAAATAATAGTGCTCCCATTTAATGAAAATTTTTTCAGTGGAAAAAAATCAATAAGTATAACTAAAATACTCAAGGCCGCTAATGCAATACAGAAAATTGCAAAAGATGGACTTTCATTAATTCCCTGATATTCTATTCCAAAAATTGATAAAACTGAAAAAAATAACAGTCCACTAATTAATGTTGATACAAGAATCACATTTTTCATTCTTTAGGTTAAGTTCTTAAATTTTATTTTTTTCGTTAAATCAATTCTCAGTTATAGAGTATTAGTACTTTTTTCCTTTCGATATTCTCTTCCATCTCAATATAATAATTGCATTACAATTTTGTAACAAGCCCTATTATTTCTAGACAATTCAACATTTTATCATCGTAACTTGATATATTCAAAGATAATTAAAATAGGTTGTTCATTTTATAAAAATTCTTCAATGGTTTTATATGTGCTCTTGCCTATTGTATTTTTTATAAAAACTTCTGTAAAATGAATGGATTTAGCTGAAGCGCCTTTCGGATGACCCAAAATAACAAAAATATTGTCATCTGAAATTATTTTATATTTCTCATAAATCAATGGTAACAAGCATGAAGCAAAACCGTCGATAGAAGCATCTGCAATTTTTATTCTAAACAGTTGTTTAAATAAATTCCACATTCTTATATTTAATGGATACGTCAATTCTATACCTTGACCCTCAGAGAAAGGCAGAAATGAATGAAAATTTTCTATTCTGTATTTTAAGAAAATGTAATGTATAGGATTAAAACTAACAGTACTTACAGGTATTTCCAATATTTTCCCGTCATCATCAATTTTCGAAATATTATTGCTGAACTTATATTTATGCCGCGGGGTATCTCTGTAATCATACCATTGATATTTAGATTTCTCCATTTTCCCGGGTATAGCCGAAGTGTCAATTTTTATGCCATTCGATACAAGTAAATTATAATGGTCTTTATACGATTGCAATGAATATCCTCCGGCACGAAATGCAACTACTTTTTTTTTAATTATTGATTCCAACAATGATTTTGATTCTTCGAAAAATACTGGAACAGATTTACTATCCATGTCGCTTAGTTTGTAATGATTAAAATCCAATTTCCACTCATTTCCATCGAAGTATGAATAATACCATTGTGGATGGATATGTAATTGGATGCTGTAACCATTTTCAGATAGACCTCTTAATTGATTTACAATCAAATTATAATCATTTTCAAGAGCGTCATATTTATCTTTATTCTTTTTTAACATTAAAAGATAGGCTGCATCAATCATCAAAGTTGCTTTAATATTATATCTATCAAAAACTTTAACCAATTCTTCCATAGGCAAAATGAGACTTTTATGAACCGAACCAGTTTTGTATCCCAAACAAAGTTCATAATCTAAAGTAATGCAGATATCATTAGACATAAATGCTTTAATTAATAATTAGCCCTTTTTCTCTCGTGATCATTCACCTTCATATTTTTTAAATCTAACCTATTTAATTGAACTTTAATAATTTCAATTTTTGTATGTTTCGTAGCAATGAATCTTTACATGTACTAAAATAAAGGTCAAGAAAAACCAGCGATAAATAAAGTTTTGTATTTCTTCTTTCTTTAATCTCCAATAGCTGTAATTAAAAAATTAATCGATTTATTTCGCTCAATATCTAATAATTTATTTGCTTCAGAAAAATTTAAATCCCAATCCTTTTCTTTTGGGAAAATAGTACCATCATAGATTAATCTGTGTGATAGATTAGTCTTATTTAGAATGTTTGTAAATCTGCTTTTTGTCTGGGCGTTTTCCCTTGGAATAGAAAAGAAAGGAATGTTGAAATTAATTGAAAATGCCGTTCCATGAAATGAATTTGTCAGCACAAATGATGCGTTAGAGAATAAACTAACAAATTCTACAGGTCCGGCATCATAAATGTTTCTTATTTTCTGCCTGTGTTCAAGAGTCCAGCAATCTGGTATAATTCTAACAATTTTTAATTTTTTTATTTTTGCTATCTTTCGGGCAAGGTTTAAAATATATGGGGATCTAAAAATTGTATAAATCAATAAATAGGATTCATTAATTTCATTTTTTTGAGGAAGAATATTCATCCAATCTTCTTTTCTAAGTAAAAAGGTTGGATCTAAAACAGTAATTGCCGGTTTACCCGAAATTTGTTTGACGAGTAATTCAGCTTGATCTTCTCGCGTAGATATATAATCAATATTATTAAACCATTTTTTATAATTGTCCTGAATTTCTTCTGGTATGATAGAATGACCAATACTGGCTGCGTATGAAATTTTCTTCTGCCCTTCTTTTGCAAATGTCAGAAAGTAAGGCTCCGGCGAAAATCCTTTGGTAAAATTCCACACCTGATCACTCCCTGTTATGAAGATATTATACTGTAACTTTTCTTTGTATAAATCATCGAAACTATAGAATATTTTTTGCGTTAAGTTTAAGTATTTATTTTCAAAATCAAGAAACCGTTTGATCCTTTTCTGATTTCTTTTGTGAAAAACAATTGAAGCTAGCTCACTAATAAGATTTGAGATATGGCTGTTTAATCTTGCCCTTTTGCTTAATTTATCTCTCAATTCAATGATAGATAGAAAGTTATTACTTTTAATGAATTTTTTGTTAATCGGTCTTAACTGGTGTAACACAGAGACATCATGACCCAATAAACAAAGCTTCTTTTGTAGTGCAAAAGCTTGTAAATTTCCACCGTAATTTTCTGATTTAATAAATGTTAGAATCGCTATTCTTTTCATTTTTTTTCATTTTTTTTCATTTTTATGATTTCTTTTATTTCCAGATATGCCCTTAATTTTAAAATTTCACTTAATGCCAGGTATATTATTGCGCCTATTATGATTTGAATTATTAATGCAAATATCAAATTAACAGGTTGAATTAACAGATCTATTAAAAACATGGCTCCTGAAGAGATAATAGAGGCTAAGAGGTAAGGAATGATATCATGGATTTGTTCAAGTATTTTTAAATTAATCTCTTTGCCGCAAACGTACATATTAATTGAAATACTTAGCACTGAAGTGAAAATATTTCCAATTAATAAAACAATTATCCCATGTTTTATTGTAATTAAAATTACCAAGATCATTATAATCCTTCTTAAAATTTCTAATTTTAATAATGTTCCCCCCTTTCCTTTTACTTTTAGAATATTTACATTAATTGATTGTAAAGGGAACAGAGCCCCATAGACACATAATAATTGGAAATATGGAACGGCAGGAAGCCATTTTGCGGTTAAAAGCACATCAAATAAGTTATGGCCTATTACAATTAATCCAATCATTAAGGGAAAATTGAAAAAGACAGCTTGATTAATTATTTTCCGGTAACCGGATTTTAATCGTTCATTGTCATTCTGAATAGTGGATAAAATGGGATATGAAACACGTTGAATAATCGTTGTCAAAGTTGAAGCTGGTATATTTTCAAACCGATAAGCCTGGTTGTAGTAACCAACTTCATTTATTGCATAAAATCTTCCTATTAATACTGTGTAGAGATTATTGAATAAAATAATAATCATGCTTGTACCAAGTAGATTTGAACTAAAACCAAAAAGGTTTTTGAAGGATTTAAAACTAAAGTTCAAAGATGGCTTCCAGTGATTATAATACCAAAGCAAAATAGATTTGAGAAAATAATATAAAATATTTTGATAAACCAATGCCCAGACTCCCATTCCATTATAAGCTAATGAAATCCCAAATATTCCAGAAATAATAGATGAAATAACAGAAATTTTTGTGAGAGCCTTGAAATTAACATTTTTTGTAATAATTGTATATTGTATTATGCCTATTGAATTTATTGGAAAAACAAGAAATACCCATTTTGAAATTTTCTCCAATTCAGGAGTATGGAAGAAGTTCGCAATTAGAGGAGAACATAAATATAAAATAAAATAAATAATTAAACCCAAGACAAGGTTTGTATAAAAGACAGTAGAATAGTCTATTTCGGTAACATCTTTTTTTTGAATTAATGCCTGTCCAAAACCAGAATCTGTAATTGTCATCCCCAAGGCGGTGAAAATAGTGAGAAGGCCAATCAACCCATAGTCAGCAGGAGTTAAAATACGTGCAATGATAATTGTGGTTATAAATTGAATACCCAAAAACCCAAATTGTTCTATTGCGCTCCAAAAAACACCAGTAACCGTTTGCTGTTTTAAAGATTTTTCCAAAATAAATTATTTTCTTTTACATTAAGCCTATTCATACACTTTCTTTTACATCACCATAAGAAATGTGTCACTGACTTCATTATACATTATCGCTTGAATGTCATATTCAGAACATATAAGAAAAGTCTTGATCTATTTTTTGAATATTTTAGTGCCAGTCTTCGCAAGATGAAATGGAACACAATAAATGATGCAAGCATATATTCAAAATTGACCTTTTTAATACGATCTTATTTCCCAATGTTCGTGTTCAGGATGTATAAAACTCATAAGCACTGTTTTAAACATCTCTGCCTTTGGTTGTACCGGTAATTTCTTTAACATGAATTTGCAGGATTTTGATCAAATTTAATCAAAACATGCATGAAAAACAATCTTACAAAGAATATAAGTAATTAACAATCAATATATTATTAATTATTAAGGATCAACTACTTAGAGTGCATAGAGTGAGCTAGAGTGCCTAAAGTACTTAGAGTTATGCGTTGAGGGTTTCATCCAATTTTGAACTTGCTCAGCGATGACTTATTCCTGCAAAGATTAACGCTCGTTTTTAAATATCTTTATTGAAGTGAGGTTCTACAAAATTCTTTTGCAGGCCTCGGATTATTTAATGCTCAGAAATAATTGTAATAAAGAATTGCATCTAAACATCTTTCGGCTGCCTTACCGTCCCATAATTCCGGCCTGAATGGGGTGCGGGGCTTATTAAGAATCTTTCTGTACTCCGCTTTAATTCGTTCAATGTTATTTCCTACGAGTACGCTGACTCCGCCATTTTCCTGAAGGGTGATGGGTCGTTCTGTATTCCATCGCAAGGTAAGGCATGGAGTGCCAATGATTGTACATTCTTCCTGTAAGCCTCCTGAATCAGTCAATAATATCTTTGCCCCCATGTTCAGTCTCAGCATATCATTATAATCTAAGGGGTGCAATAAAATAAGATTTTTGGAAGATTCGACTTCCTGCCATAGATCAAATATCTCAAGTTGCTTTTTCGCTCTTGGATGAATAGGCCAAAATAATGGCATATCATGGGTTACCTCTTGTGTTAGAAAATGCACCAATGATGAAAAGACCTCCTGATTGTCCACATTAGATGGTCTGTGCAAGGTCATTAAAGTGTAATTTTCATCTTGCAACTCAGTTGGAAAACATTGATTTCCTAAAGCATTTCTGTCTGCAATGTCTTTAAGTGATATTGAGGAAGCTTTATGACGGTTAGCTTCGAGAGTGTCGATCATTATGTTACCGACAAAGCGGATCCTTTGTTCAGGTACCCCTTCCAGCCGGAGGTTTTCGGAAGAAATATGATCCGGCGTGAGCAGCAAATCCGATAACCGGTCAGTAACCATCCTGTTTATTTCTTCGGGCATACTCATATCGCCGGAACGAAGACCAGCTTCAATATGGCAACATTTTATATTTTCTTTCTTAGCTGTAACCGAGCATGCAAGAGTGGCGTTCACGTCTCCTACCACTACCACCCAGTCGGGTTTTTCAATTCTCAAAATCTTTTCAAATTCAATCATAGTTTTCCCAACCTGCTCTGCATGACTTCCACTGCCAACACCAAGGTTATAATCGACTTCAGGGATATGAAGATCTTCAAAGAATTGCTTAGACATCCTGTCGTCGTAATGCTGACCTGTGTGAACCAGAATATGAGTTATGTGGTTTTGAGTCGACGATGAGGTTTTATTATAATTGTTAATCGCACGGATAAACGGAGCGATTTTCATGAAATTCGGACGGGCCCCTACGACGGAAATTATTTTCATATATTAAAATGAGTCTGTTATGGAATGTAAAAACATAAAAGTTAAAGACAAAAGTTAAATCAAGACAAAAGACAAAAGTAAAAAGACAAAAGTAAGAAAGAGTTGAGCGTAGACTTGTGAGCGTAGAGCGGATTAAGACAAAAGACAAAAGTCACAAGACAAAAGTGAGCGGAGAGCGTAGAGCGTTGAGCGTAGAGCCTCTGGCGGGGCATGCTTCCGCCCCGTCAGTCACAGATTCATTTACAACTAGGGGTATCTACTAAAATGAAAAACACTTCAAAATCTAAGCTGGACCTGAAATTTTACCGGTACGGATTTTGAAATTTATATATAGTGATCTTTAAGTCTGGAGTCTGGAGTCCGAAGTCCGAAGTCCGAAGTAAGAAGATTGGCCTATATTTGATGACATTTAGTCTTGTCTTCTGACTTCTGATCCCTGACTTCTGACTCCTGGCTTCTGACTCCTGGCTTCTGACTTCCGACTTCCGACTTCCGACTTCCGACTTCCGACTTCCGACTTCCGACTAATAACCAATTGTAATATGTTATAAATTCTTAGACCTGGCTATTGTCTTAAGAATATCATTATCCCTCCGTATCATTTTTTCCCTTTTCCTTTTTTCAACCTTATTATACCCATACCCATATCCATACTGATCGCGGTTAAACCGGTTATCGTTCAATACGATGCAAACATGGTCAATATTTTTCTGGCCCAGGTCCTTCATAACCAAGGCGAATACTTTTTTTATGGAGTAATTATACCGTACTACCATTACTTTCACTTCAGCATAATTAATCAACAGGTAGGCATCTGTAACCTGTGCCAGGGGAGTTGTGTCAATCACAATAATATCATACTTATTCTTTAACTCGCTGATCAGCTTTTCGGTTTTATCCAGTGCCATTAATTCGGTAGGATTGGGAGGCAGCACGCCAGCAAGAATATAATCCAGGTTTTCATGGGGTGACCTGATAATGATATCTTCCAGTTTAACACGGTCAACCAGGTATGAACTTAAGCCCTCTTCCGGTATTTCCTGTTCAGTAAAATATTTTGTCGGTTTTCTCAGGTCAAAATCAAGCAAAATGGTTTTGCGACCCAGCTGGGCATAACTCATGGCAATATTCAGGGAAATAAACGATTTCCCTTCTCCTTCCATGGAAGAAGTAACCATTATCACTTTCTTTTGTCCTCCCCTAACATAGAAATCGAGATTTGTACGAAGCGCCCGGTATGATTCTGCAATATTCGATTTGGGGAATTCAAACATCACATTGGCTGTTTTGTATTTGTTATGCAAAATTTTGCCTAGTACCGGTACATCGGTAAGTCGCTCTATGTCATCCTGTGTTTCAACTTTATTATTTAGAGCGCTCCTTGTCATTAAATAACCAAAAGGCACTGCCATTCCCAGGATTAATGCAATCAGATAATTCATTCTTTTTTTAGGAGAGACTGGCTCTAAACCCACCATTTTAGCAGGTTCAATAATGATGTCGTCAGGTAAATTGGATGCTTTTGTGATTTTAGCTTCGGCACGTTTTTCGAGCATGTAATTATAAATGGCATCGTTTAAGCGGTATTTACGTTCAATGCTCCCTAACTGACGCTGGGTAACCGGGAGGATGCTGATTTCATTTTCGGTTTTTCTGATCCGCTTATTCATTTCATCAATAGAAATACTGGTTGTTTTACCAGCTGCAGAAATATTTTCAGAAATCGTTTTTTTTATGTTTTCGATCTGTATGCCCAGTTTTTGTACCAATGGATTTTTTTCCTGGTTATTTTCAATAAGGTTAGATCGTTGCGCCTGCGCGGCAATAAGTTGCGTCATCAGGCTGTTCAGCAGTTGGTCAGAAATCCCAAGCGAAGCAGGTACGATCATGTCAGAAAAATTGTCATTTTTTGAAAGGTAGTCTGACACGTAATCATAGTAACGTTTACGGGCAACCAATTCAGCCAGCTGGTTTTGCAGATTTATATATTGTATAGAAATGTTGTTTGCCTGCTCAGTGACATTTAACAATTGATTTGATGAACGGAATTTTTGCAGATTATCTTCAGTCTGGCTTAAAGAGTCGGAAATCTCGTTCAACTGTTTTTCTATGTAATCAACGGTAATGCTGGCAATGTGATTCTTCCGATCGAGGTTTTGCATTGAATAGACCTGCATCAATTCGTTTACAATATCTGTTCCTTTTATTACTGATTCACTTTTTAAGCTGATTTCGACGACAGTGGCTACCTTATCTACACTATTAATTTGAAATTTGCGTTTAAACCCGGTTACTAACGAAGGAACATCAGTAAATTCGAATCCATATTGGGATGCCTCTTTGCCAGGTACCTGTTTTGTACTATCCAATTCAACAATAAATGCAAGATCTGAGGTCTCTATCAACTCTCCAACCTTACCACTCTTTAAAAAGCTCCAATTTTCCTTTTGATTTAAAATTTCATTATTTTCAAAATTGTAAAAAGAGGTTTTTCCTGATTCAACTCTTAATTGAAAATATTCTTTGTTCACAAATGAGATGTTGAACCTGACATTTATTGGCTGAACGTGATTTCGCTGGAATACTATATGGAAAGGCGCATTTTTATAAGCATCAAGATATTGAAAACCTTTCTTACGGAAGTAACTTACCGATAAATCGAGATTTTTGATAGTTTGCTCAATGACAGGGGAAGATTTTAAGACCCATAATTCATTCTGAAAGTTTTGGTTCATACTGAATAAACCACTATTGAGGAAATCATTAACACCACTACCCCCTGACGGTTTTTTATCTTCTTTGATCAGCACTGAAGAAGAAATTTCATATACCGGAATTGTAAAACGATTTACAAAATATGCCAGGCCTAATGCAAAAATTATACATGCAATAAATAATTTGTAATTCTTCAGTATCAGCTCTGTGATTTTCTTAAGATCGTTTTCTTCCTGAATATTAATGTTTTGAGATTGAGGCATATGGATTAGATTATTATGAAATGGATAAAACTATTTGTGACTAATAAGTCGGAAGTTGGAAGTCGGAAGTCCGAAGTCGGAAAGAGAGTTGAGAGATGAGCGGAGAGCGGAGAGCATAGAGGTTTGAGTATTACTGGCACCATTTGTCAGGGTTATTTATCATGGATATCAACATCTTACGAACTTCATCATATTCGCTCAGAACTCTCTTATGTGTTTCTTTTTGAATGTATTTACAATCCTTTGAGTAATCAAGCCAGACTTCTGTTTCATTCTCTTCACCTAACGAATCTGTCAGCTTATTTACAAATGATTTTTCATACCTTCTTTTTGCCCAGCACTCTCCAAGGCATGATGTCACGGATCGTGATGAACGACGCATCTGGTCAGTCAGAGAATATTTTTCCTCCGTTGGAAAACTTTTTGATATTTCAAAGATCTCCATGGCCAACTTATATGCTTTCTGATATACAATTAAATCCTTAAAACTCTCTATTTTACTCATATATGGATACTTCAGAAATGATCTCTTTGCTTTACGCTCTCCGCTATGTTTTATGCTCTCTTCTCTCTTCTCTCAGCTCTATGCTCTACGCTCTCCGCTCTATGCTCTACGCTTTACGCTCTCTCCGACTTCTGACTTCCAACTTCATCACTATTTAAAAATATTATAAATCAATAACCCTGTGGTTATTGAAGAGAATAAAATGGTAAAAGGGAACTGCCTCATACCCCAGAACTTGTTCCTGAGTGGCTTAACATATACTATATCATTTGGTCTCAGGTTATAGTAACCGGAAGCAAGGATTTCCGATCTGGTAATGTTCACATTAATACGAATATTTTCACCATCCACGTTCCTTATCAAAATTACTTCATTACGATTACCATAATCAGTGATATCACCGGCTAAACCTAATGCATCGTAAATTGTAAGCTTATCCTGGGAATAAGGGAAATGACCGGGATTTCTGACTTCACCCAAAACTGAAACATAACGGTTCACTAATTTCACCGAGACAATCGGTTGGTTTAAGATATGATTCAGGGAATCCTTCAAAATTACACTGACCTCTGAAAGAGTTTTATCCTTTACGAGAATTTTGCCAATTACGGGCAGTAGCAGATACCCTTCTTTGTCAACTGTGTATGACAACAACGATGCTCCATAGGGTTGCATGGATCCGAGATAGTAATCTTGTCTGCTATTGGAAAATACATTGGCAGCTTCTTCGTCAAGGCTGTTGATCTTAATATAGAGCTCATCATTAGGTTTCAGCCTGTAATCGGGAAATTCAGCTTCTTTAAAAGCTTTAATATCTTTATTCCTGTCCTGAAGGTACTCAACTTTACGTTGTGTAACGCATGATGATAGAAGTCCAAGAAAAATACCTAAAGCTATTACATTCATGTTCTTATGAAAACTAACAACTAACGGGTTATTTTTTGAGATCATTATAATTATGAATTAGTTGGCTAATTATTTGAAGATGCTAATTTATAAGAATAAAAAGAGGAATCATTAGCAAGGATCTTTTTTTAACAGGATTGTCAATTCATGGATGAATTGAAAGGTTCCTGTTAAAGCATATCGCTAATAATATTTTGCACTACTTTTCAGGATGTGACGAGACACTCTTTTCTTTTTTCCTTTCAGCATCAATCAGTTCCTTTTTGACCGGCTTCCCATTGTATATTCTATTACTGCTTTTGTACTCCGGGACTATTTCTCTGAATAATTCGACCACTTCCTGTCCCGACAGGAGATATACATTTTTTACAAGTATATCAATCTTTGATAAGAGCACTGAATGATCAAACTTTTCGACCCGTGCAATCCTGATTTTCGGATGATGTGTTGGAAGGGTATTTTCCTTTTCAGTCAGCAATTCCTCATATAATTTTTCACCCGGCCGTAAACCGGTAAATACAATTTTAATATCTTTCCCCGGTTCAAATCCTGAAAGTTGAATCATATTGTAAGCAAGGTCGACAATTTTAATTGGCTTACCCATATCAAAAACGAAAATCTCGTTTCCTTTACCCATAAATCCGGCTTCCAGTACCAGCTCACAGGCTTCAGGAATAGTCATGAAATACCGTTTAATTTCAGGATGGGTAACTGTGACCGGGCCACCCTCTTCGATCTGTTTACTGAATAAAGGAATTACTGAACCATTCGACCCCAGAACGTTTCCAAAGCGTGTAATGACGAACTGTGTCTTCATTCCTGATTGCTGAACTATCGATTGTACAATCATTTCACAAATCCGTTTCGATGCTCCCATTACACTCGAAGGATTTACAGATTTATCTGTTGAGATCATCACAAATTTCTTTACTCCGTATTTCACTGAAAGTCCGGTTACAATTTTTGTACCTCCAACATTTACTCTCAAAGCTTCATTAGGGTTTTCCTCCATCAGGGGTACATGTTTATATGCTGCTGCATGAAAAACAATATCAGGATGAAACTCCTTGAATATGAGTTCCATTTTCACCGTATTTGTTACATCTGCAAGCAGCAATTGAAATTGTAAATTTTTATACTTATCTCTTAGCTCATTTCCAAGATGAAACATCGGTGTTTCAGCCTGATCTACAAGAATAATGTTTTTAGTGTTAAAACGTGCAAGCTGACGTACAATTTCGGAACCAATCGATCCGGCAGCACCGGTTACCAAAATGGACTTTCTGTTTAATCCTTTCCCAATTAAGTCCATGTTTAGCTTAATAGTATCTCTGCCAAGCAGATCCTGAAACTTTACCTTTTGAATCTGACCTAATTGCAGCTGACCGTTTAACCATTTATCTACAGATGGTGCTTCAAGTATTTCAAGACCAAAGTCCATAGCTGTGCGGATGATTTCACTTTTTATCTTCGGCGAAATATTTTTGATAGCAATGATAAGCGTACCAATTTTATGCTTATGCAGAAAACCTGAGTTAAGGAACTCAGGAGGATGAACAGGTATCCCGTTCAACTTTTTACCCTGTAATTGTTTGTTATAATCCAGAAATCCCGAAATCTGGTAATTGCTTTGTATATCGCTATTAATAAGACGTTTAACAATAACCCCTATATCACCTGCACCAAAAATCAATACATTCTTTTTTACTCCGGAGGTGCTTATTAATTGAAAACCAATTTTTATTATGATCCGTACAAAGAATAATAATAATGTCAGGGTAACATAATGGATAAGAATAACTGATAATGGTATATTAAGATTATCACTCCATCCTGTCTTTCTGTTCAAAAGTGTGATTCCCATAATAAACACCATTGAGCAGGTAGTAGCTATAAATACAATAAAAATATCTATAATAGTTGTGTGACGGATAAGACCTGAATATGAATGAAATACGAGTGAAAACGCTGCATAAATGATGACTGTTATAAATGCCTGGTTAATTGCAAAATTTAGTTTGAAATCAGCAAGTTCAAAGTTAAAACGCAGCAGGTATGCCAATATGAAAACCAGGAAAACAGCAAGATTATCCAAAACAAATACCATCCATCTGGGGAATGAATATTTCTTAGATAATTCTATAGCCTTGATCCGTAAGAATTCCATCCATTTTGGATATGTCTCAAACATGGCCGGTGAATTTAACAGATTGATTTTAAAAGTTTTATTCCAAGATAAAAGATAAAAGTCACAAGACAAAAGTTAAAAAGCGAAAGTGGTTAACGGCATTTTAACCCACCCCAGGCCCCTCCCCGGAGGGGATTACTTTTCGTCAACTTTTGTCTTTTTCTTGCCTGTCAAGCTGGCTTCAAAGCTCAACCCTACTTTTATCTTTTTCCTTTCTTTGACCACAGAAGCTTAGCGGAGGTGGTTGTCTTTTGTCTTAAAGCTTGCCCTCCGGGCAAGCTTCCGCCCCGTCAGACACAGAATATTTTCATGCAATTTCTTAATGAAATGATTGAAAAGGTGTTTTTTCAATCAACTCATTTTATTACAAAATATCGGGGGCCGATAAGTACAAAGAACTAACAAATTAAGTGTGAAAATAAAGAATGGAGCGATGAGTACCAAATAGTGGCAGTTTTAAATATTTAAAAATCCACTGAATCTAAATATTTTACCTGCAAATATCGCCTATAAATCCTAAAGATTCTCAAATCTGTCTCTGATAAATCAGCTTTCATCAAAATTATGAAATCTTTTAAGATTGACAGGTAAAATCCGATGTAATCCGAGGGATTTTAACTAAGATCTGCTTTATTGTAAAAATAACTTGTGATTGATTTGTCCATCGTAGCCTACATTGACAACCGTAGCTTTAGCGAAGGTTGTGGCGGAGATGGGGTGATTGGTGATTGTATGCCCTGATCGAAGAAGGAGATTCCTCGCTTACACTCGGTATGACATGGTCGTTTTGGGGTGACAGGAGAAGCAAAAGGGTTGAATCTGCTATTTATTTAATCTTTCATACAACGAACAGAAACCCCATACCGTTTCCAGTGGCCGCCCCTTAGCATAACAGTGGAATCGAAGTACATACCCTGGCCCCATGCCCATTCAGTATTGTACTGGTTTAGGGAAGAACTCCAAAAGTAACAACTTACATGGATACTGGCGTATACTGCAGTATCTCTGCGATAGCCGTCAGGAATGGCTGTAAATCCTGTTTCATTAGTCGCTCCGGTATTCGGACTTTGCCAGTGGGTTGTGCCTGTTTCTTTGAGTTTTGCCCCGGCATCACTTTCAATCCCAAGATATGATTTTAGTGTTTCCCATTCTGTGTCTGTAGGTATATGCCAGCCTGTAGGGCATACATTACGGCCATCAATTACTGTATACCATGTATATAATCTGCCATAAATAGCTGCATTGCTTTCATTATCATCATAAGCCCATTGGTATTTGGGCGTGCTTTCACCTGATATATCTGAAGTGGTCGTTCCTATTAACTCACCATTAAGGTACTTTGTGGTTTTAAGGTTCTCAGCCATCCAGATTTGTGTACCGAGCTCTATCACCGGATAATTGTTATAATCACCATCTGTACAAGCTAAAAAATTAAACGTGATAGTTTTATTTTGCGTTGGTATGTCTGTTTTTATCGTACTGTAATTACCTGAGATTCCGGTTAGTTTTAACCTGTCGCCGGTAGTATATTGCATTACTGTTTCTGCATTTGTACCTTTTGAATCACTTATCTCCTTCTGTTCTGCCGTTGTATTTTCATATACTATTTTCATACCACCTTTCTGAGAACCTTCGCATATTAATCTCCCGCTGGCTGAATATCTCCCAATGCGTATAGTAATAAAGTAAATACCATTGTTAATACCTTCTAATCTGTAAGTATGCTCACCATGTGAAAGAAAGTCTTGTTTCTGCAGTATTATTCTGCCTGAAAGATCATACATGGTAATTACTGTCTCTCCTGATTCTGGTAAAATAAACTGCATCCTGGTATTATCGGTCATCGGATTAGGATAAAACCTGATTCCGTTTTTCGTATTATTGCCAGTTTGCTCTATTCCCGTTATAACTGATTCCAGATGTAATACATCGCTTCCGCTCATTATAAGTTCAGTACCCTGGGTTGTGTTTTCAACTTTAACGTTGGTAACACTTGTACTTTCACCTGAACCTTCAAAGTTTATCAGGTAGTCCTGCCCATGTAAGTTTATAATCGAAATTAACAGAAATACTAAAAGAGCACAAATTCTGAATTTCTTCTCTTTTTGTACACTTTTAAGTTCTTTTTTGTGGGGAAACATTTCAGATGTGCACCAGGAGGCCTGGTGAATAAAAATAATTTTTGAAAAAGGTCAAATATAAATTAGCTTTCAGCCAGGGCTTGCCAGGAACCATTTTGCCCTTGTTAAATTAATTTTTCATACATCGCACAGAGTGACCATAAGATTTCTCGAGGCCACCCCTGTAAAGAATAGTGGAATCGGAGTACATACCCTGACCCCAACACCAGTTAGCATTATATGGATTTTGGGTAGAACTCAAATAGTAACAGCTTACACCCAAACTATAGAATGCAGTATAATTACGACCGCCTCCGGGTACGGCTGTAAAACCTGTTTCGTTGGTAGCCCCGGTGTTTGGACTTTGCCAATGGATTGTACCCATCTCTTTTAGTTTTCCCCCTGCAGTGCTTTCAACTCCAACGGATGATTTAAGAGTTTCCCATTCTGGATCTGAAGGTAAATGCCAGCCTGTGGGACAGACGTTACGGCTATCTTTTACAGTAAACCAGGTATATAGCCTTCCATAAGTGGCTACTGTGCTCTCGTCACCATTATATGCCCATTGGTATTTTGGGGACGTTTCAGCGGATATATCTTTTGTTGCAGGAGTTGTCGTAGATATCGGATTGCCATTGACATATTTGGTAGTTCTGAGGTTTCCTGCCATCCACACCTGAGTTCCTATAGTAACTGTATAGTAAGTATTACCATCTATATCGGCAACCGTTCCGGTATAAGTCTTTATTACAATCTGTTCTCCATAACCTGTACCTGCACTATTGGTAGCGTAAGCCCTTACATAATAGGTTGTGTTGGCCGTTAATTGTGTAAGGCTGCTTGTAAATATTCCTGTACCAGTACTGTTTGAAGTCTTGCTGTTGTCCGTGGTGGGATTTTCGGTGGTATTCCAACAAACACCCTTTGAAGTAATCTCAGCACCTCCATCATCTGTTACATTCCCTCCTGATTCTGCAGTTGTCATGGTAATCCCAGTTACACTTGTAGTTGTCACAACTGGCAGAGGTGGTTTCTTCTTACAGGAAGTAAGACACAGAGTGAAATAGAGTAACAATATGCTAATTGCGGAGATTTTGATTAAGTGATTCATTGGATTAATTATTAAATTAAAAATATTCTGACATTGAACAACAAAGTTAGTACTTTTTAAGTTAATTTTTCGAGTTCATGTCAATGTTTTAGTGTACATAAAAAACACATTTATCAAATAACCAAACTCAACAACTATGTTTTGATTAAGTTTAACCTGTCATTGATCATAATACTCGTGCTGATGCAAGGTAGGGGTAAATCCCCTGGAAAATAGAGAAGTGATGAACGATCTTATGCTATCAGCTGTCAGCGGTCAGCTATCAGCTTTCAGGCAGTTTTACATAATAATTAATTTTTGCGTAAACAATTCCATGTTACCTGATAATATCTGAACAGCATAGATACCATGTATAAAATGTACCGGAATATTAAAATCCCTGACATCCGGATCCAGTATACCCTCATAAACAAGCTTTCCTGACAGGTTCACGATTTTTATATGATCAGGAACCAGGTTTGGGTTATCTAATCTTATGTTTATAAATTCATTAGCAGGATTTGGATATATTTTGAAAGACTGTTTTTCATCATTGATGGAAAGAATCCTGGCGCCAACCTGCCATGTCCCATCCTGATTGCTGGTTTTTGGAGCTGACCCTACAATCCATGTTGTATATTTCGATAATCCTGTTTGCCATTCTGTCCCAAGATTCTTTCCATAATCTAACCTGTTAACTGGGACAAAGTCAATAAAATCAAAAAACTCCGGATCGATTATTACTGAATGCGCATCGAATCCATGTGCTCTCCATTGCGCCCAGGTATTTATTTCACCATCAATGTTAAATATCGGCTCACCGGTTGTACACCAGTAAACATTATAGTCACATTCAAAATCAGTAAAACAACCGGAGTCAATTTGGATCATTGGTATCTGGATGGTAGAATAAAAGATATTATTAAATATTTTTGTACCTGTCGAAGGAGCGGGAACCAGATTCTCGTCGTTTGATGTTATTAAAATAAAATACCACCCACTTCCATTTCCATTATAAAATGTATTATTAAAAACCTTTACTCCATTTATTCCCTTGATCCTTACGGCAAATTTACCATTTTTACAAATATTATAAGCACATCCCCCGGAAGTATATGTCATATTTACTCCACTATCAGTCCCGGACTTAAATAATATTCCATAAGGCACCCGGTTCAAATAATTAAATTTTACAGTAACATTTTTATTATAACCGCAGAATAATCCATGAGTAATGACTGTAGCCCCATCAACACCTTTCCAGGTGAATTTATTCCCTAATATCAGTTCTCCGTCAAGATTATTATTTGAGGGACCCGGTGCTTCATCCCCTGCCTGCAGCATATATCCCTCAGTATTTACTGATATGACGGAGTTATACCGGTAAGTAAATCCAGTTGGTTCACTTCTTGGAATATAAACTCCCGTCCAGTTCCTTGTTACTGTATTATTTACTTCAGTCCCTTCAATAGTGAGAGTAATCTGAGCAAATAAATGATATGAACAGATTATAAAAAATATTATTATTAATGCCTTTTTCATGAACCGGATTATGTGAAATGATTTTATTCTATACCAAAATGTTTTTTAATTAGTTTTGTACACTCAGAAACAGGAAGATTATTCGTCTTTACTAACCCCGGACTCTGGCGAAAGAGCATTTTTAGGGCACTCGTCTGCATAACGATCTTTGCCGGATTTCCCATTATAAGAGAACCATCAGGAAATTCTCCCCGGACAACACTGCCTGCACCAACTATACAGTTATTCCCAATTGTGGTATTTAACAGGATTATGCTATTGTTCCCGATAAATACGTTATTCCCTATTTTGATCTTGCCAAAAATACCTCCATCGATTTCTCCGGGGAACATATTTACAGCTCCGTCATGAGTAATAAATATAGTGCCACTGGTTATTCTGGCATGATCGCCAATTTCCACTAAATAAGGTTCAGTAGAAAAAGAAACAGTATTCACCTTACAATTTTGTCCAATCTTCACACCTTGTTTTCTCAGGTAATTGTTTCTTCTTTCATCGCTGACTTTGAGTATTAGTTGTTTATAAACGGTTGTGAGAACATTAATAAAGAACTTCATGATTTTCTAAATCTTATTGTATATATTTATTTTTGAAGGCCGCTGATTACTTCAAGAATATAGCTGCTGAACAGAGGCGCTAATTTTACAGAAAACTCTTTGTTCGGATGAGAATTGGATGGCCCATCTGAATATTTATCAAGCATATATATTCCTCCTTCTGTTTCATAATTATAAAAATCCCAGATAAAAATATTATCTCCTTTCTCATCCCATTCTTCTATCATCCATTCATAAAACTGATGTGTGCGTTTTGCTTCATCTTCAGATATCTGGTCCTTAATGAACACTGCCGGTGTCCATACAATAAATTTATTATCGGGGAACTCATGCATCTTTTTCTTCAATGCATTGTACTGCAACTGGTAATTTTCAATGGTCTTTGTTTCCGAATTGATATCCGGATTCTCTGTATTTTCCAAAATATTGCTAACAGGATAACAATGTTTAAAAATGATCACTTTATATTCTTTTGTGAGAATCTCCAATGTTGGTTCCTCCATATAAGGTTTCTCCCCTGCATTTTTAACCCATATATTATAGTAATCAAACGGATAGTTTTTCCATCCGTATGGAGTTTCTTTGGGAAAAATCCTTTCCGTTATAAAATAGTCAGATTTTTCTGCTTTGTTATACTTAATAAAATACTCCTGAACGTCACTTTTGTTTGTCAGTTTATTGATATATCTATTGGTGTTGCCTAACCAAATATTCTTACCCGTACTATGATGGAGAAAGATAATTTTTGTCATATCTTTTTGATTTGATTCACATGATGTAAGCAGAAGAGCCATTAATAAAACAGACAAATATCTCATAGAATTTCTATTGAAAACAATAGTGATATGGTTAAATCATTCTGCTAATTCGATTAATAATATTTAAATAACACTTTACTGCAAAAATAGAAAAATCAAATTTATAATTAAACAAAACCTCCATAAACAAAAAAACTAAAATCAGCAATGCTTGTCTTCGCGGAGGAAAACAATATCCATTTGCAAGAGACATAGTTATTGATAGAGAAATTTAAAAGGATTTTGACATTTTCAAGAGAAGTCCGAATGAGTTGTAATATAATTCGCCGATATCAAATGCACCTATAAATCCAAAATTTAGTCCCTTTTCCAATTTTCTGTTTGCTTCAAAATATGCCGATAGTTGTTTTGTTTCATCAAATATCCCATATTCAGGCAGGGTTCTGGTTTTTCCTAAAGTATGCCCCACCTCACTGGTACCGTAAGTTCCATAATTCAGTGAGTAAGAAGTTTTAACAATTAAATTCCATTTTTGAACAGATCCTACAAAACCACAGTGGAAAGCTATTACACGGTTATTTATAAAGTAATCTCCAGGATCTGATGGTAATCCTTCCCTTGTTGAAGACTGTGAGCAAATGAAGGGATTACCTATACCAATACCCTTATATGACCAGCCTTCAGTAAATTGATCATTATTATAATAATTTTCATCTCCTGAGGGAGTATACGGCGACCAAAGCTCTCCTGCCTGATTTTTGGTGTATAAAACTTCAACAAGTATCTTTTTCCATTGAAACACTTTGCCTGTGTTACGTCTGTTAACCAGACTCACTCCATTCAGTCCATCGCGGATATTGGCTAAATAGTAAAGAGCTCCTATATCATATATATTTTGTCGGTAGGCTAATAATCTGATATTTTCAAATTCATATTCAAAACCCAGGTCAATTGATCCTAATTGGTTGCCGATTTTTGAACTCCCTATAACATCTGTACCGTATGGTTTCCCGGTTATAACATATAGATAATCCTGTACGGGAGATAAGGTAAAGTAATTATTATAATAGATCTTCTCATTACCCCAGAAAACCTGGTGATTAAATCCCCCATATAGCTTCCATTTCCACGCAGGTTTCCCAAATCTCCCATATAAAGATTTCTGGTGAAAATATGTTTCTAACTGAATAACCCTGGAATACAAATACTGATATTGAGACGTTTCTCCTATCCAGCCATGAGCAAAGTTGCCCTTAAAGGCGAATAATTTCCCAAAAAATGGTAAACTATAAAATTCAGGTATAGAGATCTGAATTTTTGGAATACCCAGAGCATTTCCGGAAACAGCAAAAGCTCCGGAAGATAAACTGGTATCACAAAGACCCATTATTTCTTTGGATCGACCAGCCCTTATCTCAAAAATACTTATACGTAATTTACCAAATCCCTCGATTAAGGTAAAGTTTGACTTATGTCCTACATTCACCCGTCCTTCAACAGAAGCTCCCCAATCAAAAATTCTGGTTTTGGAAGCGTCATATTCTTTGCTAATTGCCCCTATAAAGCTCAAAGAGGCATTATCAAGAGGAATACTGCCGTAGTGGTTTGATCGAAGCCAGAAGGGGATATGGCCGGAAGAGGTGAAGCCTCCCATTGCTTCAATATTAAAAGAAAGATTACTTTCCTGAGAATTACAATTCAGAATTAACAAAATCAAAAGAACTCCAGAGAAGCTGATCTTCTTCACAGAAAAGCAATTAAGGATTTTTTTTGTGAAAGTAAAAATAGAGGTTTAGCTTTTTTCGAATGTGTAATGTCTTTACCCATAAGATGAGAATCCTCTATAAATATTGCTCAATCAGTTCTTTTGTTTCCTTTATATGTGATTTAGAGGAGGCTCCAAATAAAACCGATTCAATTTTGGGAAATTTGCCGAGATATTCAATTGCCTCTTTGGGACGCAAAGCTCCTGCAGCAAGAACCTGCATGGCAATTGGCCTGAATTCTCTTTCGTTCAGGTATTTTTCATAAATCTCCTTCCCTCCTGACATTCTGAACCCGATTTTATTAATCGAACTACAGATAATCGGATTTTCAATACCTACAGAGTTTAGTGCGTCAAGCAGAGCAGGCAAATTCATGGTTATATAACCAGGTTCTGCATCGTATTTTTTTCGGATATATGAATCATACTCCTTAAAAAATTCGAACATTTTCAATCCGAGAATAAGATCTACAACAACATTCTGAATAAAAATTACAGGAGTGGAAATCCCTTTGAACATCTTCATTTCTGCATCAATAAATATTTCCATAAGCCTAATAAAATCTTTACTCAGATAAGCTATCCCTCCTTTTGCAAATGTGCTGAACATATTACCTGGAACATATTGCTTAATTGTACCAACTATTCCAAGCTCAGTCACCGCATTAGCATATTTGTGAGCATAAGGCATACATGGATAAATTTTGAATCCATCATATTTATCCGGATTGTTCCTTATATGCTGACATATATTTGCAATTCTGTCGTGCGTAGTGCACATAAAAGTATTTATTCCAAGTTCTCTTGCCTGGTCTATCACCTGGATAATTGATCCGTCATCTTTGAAGCGAATTGCCTGTGCCCGTGATCTCTCATCAGAAAGGTGGCTCACCGCAAAAAATTGGTTGTCCCCAAGTAATACTTTTTCCATCTTAGTTTCTTTTTGCATCATTGACTATCATTTCAATTACCATGTCGGTATAATTTGCTTGCTCAAATGAATTGTATATAGTTTGCCTTTGATTCTCAATGCAATCAATGAAATAATCTATCTGAGCGCTATATTCTTCGCCGCGCAGGTAAAAGTTAACAGGAATGGCAAGATCAGTTATGTATTTAATAGTCCAGCCTCTATCAAGTTCTTCAGAAGCAAGAGGTTCCTGCAAATAAATTTTAATCTCAGTTGCATCGCAGATAATCTTTCCTTTCTTGCCCTGGATGGTTAGCGATGTTGACATTTTACGGTATGTTTCATCGCTCCAATTTACAGACAGCGTTCCGGAAACACCATTATGAAGTTTCATTAGTGAATAAACTGCATCCTCAACACCTTTCGAATAAATACTCTTTAACAGAGTGCCATAAATCTTTTCAGGCCTTCCGATTATTTCCTGTATAAGGTTAATTACATGCGATGCATAATCGTACAAACAACCACCTCCTTCTTCAGGTTTCGATCGCCATGTGCCGCCTTTCTCCTTAGTAACAACAGGACCGTAAGCCTCTCCGCTAAAATGAACCAATTCTCCCAAAACATTCTGAGTCAGTAAACGTTTAAGCTCCCTGAAAGTGCCGATAAACTGATTATGATACCCTACCTGGTTCACTAAACTTTTGCTGCCGGCAAGTTCCATAAGCTCTTTACCCTGTATGGTATTAAGTGTAAAAGGTTTTTCGCAGAACACTTGTAATCCTCTCTCAAGGGCATATTTCACCATTGGATAATGATATTTTGTGGGTGTTGCTATAACAACAAACCCGAGAGCTTCCTCATTTATCATTTTTTGAAAATCAGTATATGTTTTCACTTTGCTGAATTTCTTAAATGCTTCAATTACGATCGAAGATGTATCACAAACGGCAACCATATCAACCTTCGGATGCGCACCAATTATTGCCGCATGCGAAAGTCCCATTTTGCCAAGTCCAATTATTCCTCCTCTTATCATAAATTAATTATTAGATTTTTATATAAACATCATAGGTCTGTTTTGCTGCTTTATCCCAGTTAAAGTCTTTTCTTAACATAAATGTATAATCTTTCTTAGTATTGTTAAGTACTTTTTCTTTTAGTTTACGGGTCAGATCTTCCGTATTCCCAACTTCAAAAAAATCATCTTCTGCAATTAAAAGCTGTTTATTAGCTGCAATATTACTGGCCAGAATATCCAGCCTAAAACTAAGGGCTTCGAGCAAAACGATTGGCAAGCCTTCACTAAATGAAGAGATGACAAACAATTTTGCATGAGAGTAGATCTGATTTAGTTTTTCACCCGAGATATTTCCGGTCATAATTACATTATTCTGAATAGCATATTCCTTTAATTTTTTACTATACGATGTCGGGTAATCAGCATCACCGACAAGTACCAGTTTGTAATTATGAAGATCTGCCTTTTGAAAAGCTTGAATTAAATAATCAAAACCCTTCTCTTCCATAAAACGTCCTACAGAAATGATATATCTCTCTTTTTCAAGACCCAAAGATTCAATATAAGAGACATTCGGGCTTGGGACAGGAATCCTTACACCATTATAAATCAAAAACTGTGATTTAAGCCTGAACCGCTGTGAAACATCTTCCTGCAAAGGTTTAGATATAAATATTACAGCATCTGAAAACCTCATACTTATAATTTCAGATAATGAGAGGAACTTTTTAGCAAAAGCATTCCACTTTTTTTGATTATAACTGATATTATGATATGTGAAAACAATTTTAATTCCTCTGAGTTTTAATAATGGGATAAAAATTCCGGGACCTGTATTATGAAAATGCGCAATATCAGGTTTTAAGAAGAAAGCATGAAGCGTAGAAAACAAAGAATGAATAAATGTTTCAAAATATTTATTTTTGGGAACCTTAAAATCTTTGAAATATATATTATCGATCTTTATTCCCGATTGGTCATTTAAATATTGTACCCTTCGGTAGATAATAAACTCAATGCCACTTAACTTAGCAATCCGGGGATATAACTCCTCACAATGCTTTTCAATACCTCCCTGTAATCCGGGGAAACCACGTGTGCCGATAACACAAACTTTAATGCTCATTTAGAAAATTAAGCTTCAATTAATTTGAAATATTCATTGATGAAAACATCCGGTGAAAAATTGTCCTTAATTAAATTTAAGCTCATAGAGGAAAATCTCTTTCGGATATCCACATTGCTTATAATATTGTACAAAGATTCTGCAACAGATATATAATCGTTGACTTTACATAGATAACCGTTTATCCCTTCTTTTATTAGAAACCTGTTATCACCAACATCAGTGGCCACTACAGGCATTGAGAAGCTCATGGCTTCCATTATGGAATTTGATAAACCCTCGGTTAATGATGTAGATAAATAAATATGAGACTCTTTATAATGTCTGGTTATATCTTCTTTCCCATTATAAATGGTTATTACATCATTCAGTTTCAATTCCGAAATCAGGCTTTCAATCTCGGTCTCTAAGAATCCATATCCGACCAGCCTGAATTTTACTTTTGAACGAAGTTGAGGATATCTGGTCAGAAGGTATTCAACAGCTTTAATTGAGCATTCGATTCCCTTAAATTTGATAAATCGGCTTACTGTAAGAATGTTAATATACTGTGACCTGTCATTAATACGATTAAAATCAGGTAATTCAACACAATTATGGATCACTTTAAATTTATTTAATTTAAATCCGACTTCTCCATATTTCTTTAACGATTCATAGCTATTTGTTATGATAAGATCAGAATATTTATTACAAGCAAATTTCTGAATGATAATCTTATAATATTGAATGACAAAGTTTGCACTTCTTATGCCACAATAATTTTTACTTATGCCGGCAATTTTTCCTATTATGGTTCCAAAAATATTATTTATGGGTGAATAATTAAATAGTACAGTATCAGTATTTTTTTTGAAGTATTTATAAAGATCATAAAGCTTTCTTATTACCAATCCTTTGAGTGCAATTATACTCAAGTCATTTTTTTCTATAAACTCTTTATATTGGTTCCCGGGATAGAATGTCAAAATGTCGGTTTCAAAATATGGAGTAAGGTACTTGGCAAGTAGTAGTGCTTGTTTCTCGGCTCCACCGCGATTCAGATTGCTTATGAAAATGCTTATCCGTCTCAATTGTTATAAATTAAAATAATCAGATTCATTCTATACGTCAAGACTTGTCAAAGATATAGCAAATCAATAAGCTCATTTATTAAGGACAGATTTCACTATTTTTTTAGTTTGTTCCAAGGAATACACAAAAGCAATAGAAAAAAGGTTCATTTTTGACTTATATTGATCAGATTTTGCAGATTCCATTCCTTGTAATTTATAGATTCTTGTCATCTCTGCAAGACTAGCCAACCAAATTATTCTTTCAGTGTAATAAAGATTGTTGGGTGGAAAGTACTTTAGAAGTTTAAGTGTCGTTTTTATAGCACCTTGGTCAAAAATACCTAACTGTTTGATTTCGTTAGACAGAACAAGAGTTTTTATTTCGTCAAATATTTCTTTTGTAATGATGCTAACATATGGATGATGATCGTTATGGTAAGAATCCGGTGTACCTTTTTCCATTCCATATTGTAAACCTGTCCTCGCCCATGGTATATCATTGAGTTTTGTAATGAACTCTTGAAACATATATTTATAAACCAAATCGTTTCTTCTCTCCGGATTTATTGACCACATATAACCATAAACATCAGGATGAGTAAATACCTGGCAAAATTTCATTTTCTCTGTTAACAATTCCATGCACGGGTTTAACATTCTACGCATATAGTGTATTTGATAATCTAACTCATTTTGCATATACTGCTCCTTTTCCGGAAATTGTATGTGATATCTTTCAATATCATTCTCGATATATTTCATGGAATGTTTAAATATTTCCTGATGAACAATGCCTCCGATATTTGAAATATTCTGCAAAATAGGTTTTACAAATCTAACCTTTTTGCGGGAGTATTCAGATCTTCCAACGCTATCGCCATAACTACCGGCAAGAATGACATCTAAATTGTTGTCATCCCTGATTTGAGGAATTGCATGTAAATGAATTGGAGAATACTCACATCCATGAATTGCAGTCTCTTTTATATTACTTAATAAATCTTTAGCAGCGACTTTGTAGTGTTTCCATTTCCAATTTAATCTAGCAGCTATCTCTTTTGCATAAACAACGTCCCTCGTTTCCTCGTTCCCCCACGTTAAACCAGTAACTTCTAAACCTGTTAGATTATTTGCCTTTATTAAATAATCTAATGCACCGGCAACCATTCTACTATCCATTCCTCCGCTTAACAGAATCCCTATTCTTTTCTTATCTCCAATATATGTTTGGATTTCAGAGCAAATCTTTTGAAATAATGTTTTGGCAATTTCTTCTTCTGGTATATCCAATAAGTCATGTTTTGGAGCACTATTATATTCCCATTTATTTAACAATTTGTTGGGTTTTGCCCCCCAAGGGGTCCTCTGTATATCTTGAATAAGTGTTCGATCAGCAAACAAATAGTTCTTATTCATAAATTCAATAATAGCAACAGGGTCTATTCTACAGGGGCCGTCATAAACATCGAGCAAATCAGATAAATTCTGTTTAATAACAAAAGATCCTTTACTGTTGTAATAATAAGGATTATTGAAGCCCAGATGATTATAGTTTTGAAACATAGAAATTTCAAATCTAATTAGTTCAATCTAATTAATTATTGTTAAAGATTTTCGGTATAAATCCTATTTCAGTCAAAAGAAACTATTTAATCCTTCTAACAATTATAATAGTGCTAATACTAATTGATCAATTGGATGATTCTATTTACTGATTTCTCATATTCCAGCAAATTTCTTGCTTTAATATAACCTCTTTCCGAAATCATTTTTAATGTGTCATTATTTTGGATCATCCATTTAATTCTTTGTGCAATTGATTCAGGGTTTCCGCACTCTGCTAAAATAATATCATTACCGTCTTCAAAATATCTTTCAATGTCACCAAAGCTTGTCGCCAGGATTTGTTTCCCAGTTGCAAAGTACTCGCCTAATTTTGTCGGGAAACCAGCTTTAGTTTGTATTGTAGAGGGACGAGTTATTGCTAATATTTTGCATTCCGAAAGATATTTTTTTACCATTGAAGAATCAACAAGCCCTGTAAAAGTCACCTGATCAAGAATATTTAATTTCTGACATTCAATCTTCAGGTTTGGTATCAGACTGTCGCCAAAAACAGCATCCCCTATCACGATTAAACTTACTGGGAAGCTTTCATCCTGAAGCAATTTAATTGCTGTAAACAGATCATGCAGACCATCTCTGTTGGAAGGAGTACCACTATATCCTAAAGTATATTTAATTTCCTCATTATTTGTCTCCCAATAATCAAAATCTGTCAAATTAGGCTGAATGATAATATCTGCTTCATTGTAACCTAACTTAAGGAACTCATCCTTAAGGAAATGACTAAAAACAATTAGTTTATCAGATCTGCTGTATAAATTCTTTAATCCAAAAAGATATCCATAATATTTTATTTTTCTTATAGATGAACCGGCCCATTCAGCTTTATCATAATATTCTGCTACAAAAGTGATCAGTTTCATTTTGTAAAATCGGGAAATCAGATAGATAGGAATATTAAATTGCAGCTCTCCATTAAAAACCAAGATAGATGTTCCTTTCCTCTTGTTAAAATACATAAATAAAACAGCTATTAAATGCAAAACAGCAATAAAGTCATCAAATGTTTTAAGAATTCTGTTATGCGGTCTGCGGATTGAACTAAGGTAAAAATAAGGTACCCCATATTCCGTAATATTATGTCTGGAATCTGAGCTTACAAAATTACCAAAAGCAAAGCCTTTGAGCAGTAGTACCCGCACTGTAAGACCGTTTAATTTTAATCCCCGGCAAAAAAGATTTAAATATGAGGCGCCGGCTCCTCCATTTGGAAAATTCTGCGAGGTAATTAATAAGAATTCCTGTTTTTTGTTATCTGGTTCCATGGAGCTATAAATCTGGCATTTCAGCCGATAAATTTCAGGTTAAAGGTATTTTTGCCGAAAGGCTCTTTAATAAGTTCCTCTAACAATAACTCCTGTAACCAGAATTTAGCAGGGTGAAATTCTAAAGAACTTTCCTTTAAAAGATAATAACCAGGAACATTGTTCACAACAAGTTGTGCCGGAGTTTCAATATCAATAGATATTGAAGTTTCGCTTATATAAAATTTATTTTCCTTCTCCGACTTCAAAAAATCTACTGCTAACATTATACCAGGCATTACTCCCTTTACCTTCATTGCCAGCAAAACTGCCTCAGGAGGCAAATCCTCTTTTACTATAAGTCCAGCTCCGGAAGCCCTGAAATCATTTTTTGGGATCATTCTGTAATACCCAAAAACCTTTTCACCAATCATTATTATTCTCAGATCATAACTAGCATCATCAATATATTTCTGAAAAAAAACATATCCTTTTTGTCTTGAATATGGAAAGCCGGTATTGAGTCCCTTAGAAAATGCTTTCCTGATATGTTTTCTGGCCTCAGATTTATTGTTTATCTTGCTTACACTCATCGATCCTGAACCTACATATGATTTACTGATCAAAGGGTAATCGAATGATGCCAGGTTATCCATACATTCTTTTTCATCAAACGAGATAAATGTCGGGATCACAGGTAAATTATGTGCATTTAGATGATAATATAATCGTATCTTATCTTCATAAAGAAAGAGTTCTCCAGTGGAGGGGTGACAGCGTATCTTCAGAATATTTTCTATATAAGCAATCTTTGTTCTTGCCTCATATAATGATGACGGATCTGAAAGGGGCCTCCAGACAATAAGATCAAATTTTGCGGATTCATTTATCCAATTGTTGCTATGAATATTCAAAAAGGAGTAAGAAATATTATTATTCTTTGCAAATCTCTCAAATTTAGGCCAGTAGGTATTCAGGCTATAAGACAGATTATCTTCATCCTTAACAATCCCTAACCTTAGCTTACTATCACCAATTAATACTTTCTCCGCAGTATTAATATAGCTTTCGAGATAACCGTAATTAATGTCATTCTTTTTTCTGATGTTGTCAATAATCAGACCTCTTGTAAGAGAATTGGTCTTTAATAACCATCCTATCTTATTTTTAAATTTTCTGAATTTGTAATTATTCATATTTTAAATCTATTTAGCTAATTTATAATTGAAAGTTCTCACTCAGAAATTATCTTATAAGGAAAAACATTTTCTCTCTTCTGAAACTCTAAAATTTTCTTATTGACTATCATACCCTTTTCAATTTCGATTGCCTTAGCGAGAGTATACTGAGTATGAAAATTAAAATCATCTTCAATTAATCTTATAAGAAAAGGCAATAATGCCTTTGATATTTCACGTGATGCTGCATTCCAAAGATATGTCGGGGTGTGATCAACAGAATAGTAAATGATACCGTTGCTCAGAGGAATTATTGGATCGCTAAAAGTTGTTGGTTTAGCAAATTCAAATCCCATTCCTTCATCACAACTGATATCAATTATTACAGTATTCTTTTTTAAGTACTCCAATTCTGAACTTTTTATAAAAATTTCTGGATGAACCGGATCCTGAAGAATCCCATTAATGATAATATCTGATTCAGCAAATTCATCTATTAACTTTTTAACGTTTCCAAAAGGAGGAGTAACAAAATACTGAGAATTATCCTTGCTCAGATTATAAAAATATACATCAGGATTCTGATCTGCCACCAGATGTATAGGGCGTCTTGAAAAGACATGTAAATTATTAAAGCCTCTCCCCTGCAATGCATATATAGCACCTTTACTAACAGAGCCAAAACTTATTATTGAAACTTTTTTCCTGGGTCCATAATGACCGTCCATTCCCAATAATTCGAGAACATGAATAACGGAAGCGTACCCTGCAAGCTCATTATTCTTATAAAAAATATGCAAGATCTTTCTGCCTGATTCGTCCCAGTGATTCATATCTTCCCATGCAACAATGGTAATTTTCTTCTCGATCGCCAGCTGTGTAATATCATATTGCTGAATACAATGTGTCCATCCCCAGAGAATTTGACCCTTATGCATTCTGTTTAAATCAGATATTGTTGGTTTCGGTAACAGAATGATATCACATTCTTCAAAGAGTTTTTCCCGATCCATAAACGAATTACAATAATGTGATATATTTTCATCGGGAAAACCAAAGTCTACACCATAATTTTTTTCTAAATAAAGATATTCCCATACAAAAGATGGTAAAAATTGAAAATGTTCGGGATAGATGGGTAATCTCTTTTCATTTTCTTTTTCAGATGTTCTGAATACAGCTATTTTCATTGCCCGTAATTATTAGTTTGCATTTCATTAACACTTTAAAAAAGGATTAGAATTTAATCAGGTAATCTTATCAGCATTTTTACTTATTAATTAAGAGTAATTGGATAATTCAGGTAATCTCAATCTATCATAGGCAATGTATCTATACGATATGCACCTGATTCCTTTTTCATTATCCTTCTATATACTTTCAATAACAAACCGTTTAAGAATATTCTGTCAATTTCTTTATAAAGATATAATTTTTGGTGACGTCGCAGACTCGTACATAAAGCATTTTTAAGCTCATAATCTTCTTCCTGAATAGCGAAATCAACACTCTCCTTTAGAAAGGCTTCTTCAATCTCACCCTGGATACGCTTCTTTTTAATCACCTTAAGGGAGGGAAGAGGAGGAAAAGCTTCGGATGTGGCTTGTATTAGTTTGAGACTGATCATTGTACGAAAGCACTTTGCGCAATTTCCACAATTTTTGTTCATGTCATTCAAGCATACTGTCAGATTTGACAAAGCTGATTTATTCTGACATATTTTTTTAAGCTTTTCAGTCCGTGTCGCCTCACATCCATCGTGAAAAATCTTTATATTTTCATTTCCCCAGAGTGGATCCGTGAGTGGATGAGAACCTAAAGGCATAAGCTGATTATAAGAAAAAGCTGAAGGTATATAAACCCGCTGGAACGCCAGAAGTAATGCAACACTACCCAGACAGCTACCCTGAGTGAGGTTCCTGCTTAAATTGTAGCGATAACCGAATGGATAATAATTAGTTTCTACAGGAACTAATGTCTTGCCAAAGTTTTGGACAAAATCAGTGTTACGCTTGATTGCTCTTTCATAAGCTTGACTGTCACCATAAAAATCAAAACCCTGTATGAACACTACGTGACTTATTTCATTAAGTCGTTTTAGAAATGTGTATAAACTATCCACTCCTCCTGAAAAAAAGGAAAATGTACTATTATTCAGGGATCTTGTATTCGCAGTAATAGCATTAATTTGAATAATCTTAAAACGGGGATTCCAGCTATGGTATATCTCCTGCAATTGAAGCAAATTTGTCATAAGCCCTGGCGATACAGTTAAACCAGGATCCACATCCAGCTTTTCACCCTCCAGCATCGCTGGAATTAATGCAGCTGCCATAAAAGGATCTGCTGCTTTTGATACCTGATAAGATGCTGGTACTTTATACCATAAACGAAAGCCATCTACATCTGCAGATACTTCCAGAGTATTATTTTTTTCTTCTAATTTCCAGTTTGTTATTAGCATAACCTTCTACTTGTATTATTTACTGTAAATATCTTCTATTAAAATAGCTGTAACTTCAATTCGTTGCATAGATCATTGGAGTCGGTTTAATCCCTCTTTCAATGAATCGCGTGCAAATTCAGAATGTGATTGACAATTAAAATAATTAAAAAGTCTTCTTTTATGCCCTTTAGTAATAAGTCCTCTGATTAGTCCGGTTTTTTTTAAAAGGTATCTCAGGTACTTATTTTGTATAAAAAGCTCGCCTAACAGATTCGTGTTATTCTGAGAAACAAACTTTCCCCATTCTTTTTCAATTGAATCCTCTGTCAGTTTTGAGTTTAAAATATCCAGTTCTTTAAATACCTTTTCAGAGATTGAAGAATTCAAAACCAAACCCGAAGTACTATTACACTGTTCATATGGGACTATTTCAAAAGACTCAGCTTTCTTGTCCCTGAGTGTTAAATTAAGTATTATTCCATAATTCCATTGATTGTTTCTCATTGAACCCCAGTCAAATATAAAATTACCTAACCCATAAAATATATGGCTCCCGGATTGTTTCTGATAACCGCTGAGTACATGTTGATGATTACAAACAATAATATCAATGCCTGCCTTTGCTAAGAATCCAAAATTCTTAAACATTTCAGGAGTTGGCAAATTGTAATATTCAATTCCCCCATGGTAATACAAGATTATAAAATCGACCTTATTGCGATACTTTCTGATATCTCTTATAATAGATACAATATCAAAAGGATTAGCTCCGGCGGTATTTGTACCAGCTATATTAAACTCTCTTTCACAAACATTAATTATACAAATTGTTATCCCATTAATTGTTTTTAATAGCGGAGTGCTTGCTTCATTTACATTTAATCCGGCACCCACAAATTCAATATCATTCTCTTTCAGCAACTTAATCGTGTCAGAAAAGCCTGTATGGCCATAATCGAGAATATGATTATTTGCTAATGCTGTAATTCCTATATTCAGATACTTCAATAGATTGACAGATTTTGGATGACCCTTTAAATTTGGTCCTATTTTCCTGATTTTTTCATGTGATTCTGTTAAAGGACATTCCAGATTTGCAATAACTAAATCCTGATTTATAAGAATTTTTCTAATTGCTCTAAAATTTGAAAAATCATTATTTAGTAGTGCCTCTTCGACCCGGTTAACAGGGCATATATCACCTAAAAATGAAATTTTTAACTCTTTTACCATGAAGAATTTCCTGATTAAATACCGTTCAAATGATATAATAATTTAAATATATGTGAGATCAGATAATAGACTTTATAAAATCAGAGAGGCACTTTGCCTGATGCAAATAATTAAACTCATTATAAACCAGGTTTTTACCATTCAATCCAACTTTAATTGCATCGTTATAGTTATCAAATACTTGCCTTATTTTTTTAGAGAAGCTGTCAATGCTTCCGGCTTCAGCAATAAAAGCGTTATGTCCATCTTTCAGAAATAGTCCTATTTCACCTGTATTGGTTATAATCACAGGTTTACCTGTCGATAAATACTCTCCAAGCTTCGTAGGAAATCCGCCTTCTGCCTGCTTACTGTTGGGTCTGGCTAATGCAAGGGCATCAGCATTAGTTAATAATTCCGGAATTCTCTGCCTCTTTACAGATCCTGTCAGGATTACATTTTTCACACAATTGCTTTCTTCAATTATGCGATTGAGTTTATTCTGCCGGATAACATCAGTCGTATCACCAATAAGCATGAGGTAGATCTCTTTGTTAATCCCGGATTCATTAATTGCCTTCCCAAAAGAGCGTATTAAAATGTCGACTCCATCCTTTTCAATATCCATAGAACCACAGTAAGCCAGATATTTCGAGGCTTCTGCTTTGGGAACATGTGCAGAAGCAAATCTTGATGGATCGACCACCATATTGACTATTGAAACAGGTATTTTATTGTTTGTGACTTCTTCAAAATATTTTTTTAAAGCGTGATTTATTACAAATATTCCATCAAACCTGGGTAAGATTTGGGATAAGTATATTTTTTGGTGCAGTCTATCCAAAACTCCATGGTTATCATAGACAACCGGGAATTCAGTCCTTTCATGGAAAACGGGTATTTTCCTTTTATTACAGAATCTCAGAAAAGGATATAATATAAAAACAAGAACATCCAATAAAATTACTGCGTCAACTTTTTCTTCAGATGTAATATCAGAAATCAATTTTTCCCCTTTTCTGTCAGAACGGAAAATGGAAAATATCCATTCGATGCTGCTATGTTTAAGTTTGCTTTTCGAAACTGAAACACAAATAAAGTTTATACCGTCTAAAGTAAAGCTTTGATCAGCATTGTTTTGAGGAGCCAGTAAAATAAAAGTAACTTTATTGCCAAGTTCAACAAGTCCTTTGGCATATGCCAAATGTCTGTTGGAAGATGCACTTCCCCCAGGGTACTGTCCTTCAGATACAAATACAAGATTCATTTTCCCATCACCTGTAATCCAACACTTACTTTTAAATTCTAAAATAACTGATAAATCAGATGTTCAAAACAGCTTAATTGTAATCCTCAGTCTTAATTAGGGGTAAATTAATTAATAATTCCTGAAATATAGTTCGTACTTTTTTTGAGTCAAATAATTCTGTGGCCAATCTTACAGCATTATGACTTAATTTTTTTCTGTAATCTTCATTGGCAATCAATAACCTGATTGCATTATGTAATCTTTCCGGATCTTGTTCCGTTACGCAACATCCGCATTCATTATCTGTAAAAAATCCTGAAACTGCAGTTTCAACAGGTGAATATACAAGAACAGGGGTTCCGGAAATCATATATTCTGAGACTTTGGTCGGCATCGAATATTTTAAAAAACTACTGCCTTCTTTAGTAAAATCATTGGCAATTAGCAAAATATCTGCCTGAGAAAATATAACTGGTAATTCAGAATATTCAGCAACGGGGTTAATGACAACACATTTGTTCTTCCGCAAGCTTTTTATGAACTCATAACTAATAATGGGAGATTGAATATGTAGTTTTATTTTCAATCGGGTTTCATTGATAGAATCAATTACATCAGCTACTTCAACCAATGACTCGGTTATACCTATTCCTGTTCTACCAGAATAAAGAATTTTGACATGATCCTGATCGAGTTTAAAATTATTTTTACAATATGGCCGCCATGCGTCAGTCTCAATCGGATTGTGGAAAGCAATAAATTGTTTATTATATCTTCTCGAATACTCTGATGACATTGCCTCACTGATACTTAAATGAATATCGACCATGGAAAGCAGTAATTTTAATTCCCTATCAATTTTAAACTTCCAGTGATACTGAAACGGGCCTTTTGAACTTATTGTTGAAGGCCAGTCGTCCATCATATGGATCGCTGATGGTATCTTCAGATATTCAATAAGTTCTATTGCAAATAATATTGTTTCACGATCTGAAACCTGAATGTATAATATCTCCGGATTATATTCTGACAGCCACGCTTTCAATTGTTGCGATAAATAAATTTTAGAAAGGCAATGAAAAAAACCAAGCCAATTCAGAAAAGGGAAAAATAGATTGTCTACGACAATTTGTCTAGTATTTTTTTTTGAAGGAACTTGCATTAAGGTCTCCTGCATGGTAAAGGTTATCAACCCGGAAGGGAAAGGTCTTTGCAATAAATTAAAAGGAAATCTCCATTTTTTTTCTTCCTTTCCCAATCTGTAAAATGTATCGCAAACATCAGTAGTTATGTTTTGAAGAACATGTCCATTTGAAATAACAGCAATTCTATCCTTAGGCCATCCTTTAAATAGGTTTGTAAGTGTTATCCCACCTCCTGAATGACTATTAAATGGAGGGCCAAAGACTAAAATCCTAGGAAAATTATATTTAGTCATTATATTAAAATATCTTTGTATATCTTTCTGAAATATTTAGTTTATCACCTGATTATGAGACCTTTACCGTTCTTGTATTTAAAAACAAATCTTTGATTTCCTGGTCATTTAAATCTAATAATTCCTCTGAATGGCACATTCCAACAATTAACCATATTATTATATTCAATAAATTATAGGCAAGAACATTTTCGATGAAAAACATTATTACATAACTGGCAAGAAGTAGCGCAAGAAATTTCATAAACACATTTCTCGATTTCCTTAAAGCTGTAAAAATAGCAGAAAAAATCAAAGTCATATAAAGAAGGAATCCAACAAGCCCTGTTTTGAGTAAAATCTGTAAAAAACCAACTTCGACTACAGTTCTATTGAAAGTTTGAAATGAATCTGATCCATATCCGGCATTCATCCCTTTGCCAAAAATAATAGCTTTGTTTGCTCTAAGGTCCTGAAAAACCTCAAAATATAAAAACGTTCTTGTATCTGCTCTAAGATTCTTTTGACTATACTCTCCTGTATTCTGACCTAATGTAATTTCAAATATATTCTTGCCATTAACTCCCTGATATAATAAATATAGGGGGGACATTAAAATGCAAAAAATGATTATGTTAACTACTTTTTTATTTATGTTAATCTTTAAAACTATATAATAACCTACAACAATAAGATAACTAATTAGTATTCGCATTATACCTGCTCTGTTAGTCCATGAAGTAATAATCACAGTCACTGAAATTATTAATGTTAATATTCTGTTCCTTTTTGTTTGCAGGGGAAAGGTCACAATAATATAAAAGATTGGCATTAATAGAAAAATCTGAAGTTCTTCATGACTTATAAAAAATAACGATAATCCCCATGCCAAAACAAAATAAAAAAACAATATCTTATTAATCTGTGAGAAATATTTAAGATTAATCCCGACAAGAAAAAAAAGAGTTGGCATAAGTGAAAGTCCAATATATGGATTAAGAAGAAAATCTTTCCATTCAAGTATCCCATGGATTGTCAAGATACTTCTGATGATGTTGAAAAAAATCCATAATATCATTATATCAAAAATGCTAAGGATTAAACCACTTTTTAAATCTACTCTCCATTTGGTCGCAAAATAAAGGAAAACCATTATAAACGTTGAGGCTAATGCCAAAAGTGCATTTGCAGATAACATAGATCCTCCCAAATAAGGTACATATGACCCGAAATGGAAAATAAAGTGGTGTATTATTGAAAGGATCAGGCAGATAATTACCAGTGTTCTTTTAGTTATCATAGAAAAAGTTATATCCTTGCGATTATTTTTTCAGTGAACCAAAATTTTATGTTAATGCTTCATATTATAATTTAACTGATCTTCAGTGTTTCTGCAAGAAAATCATTGTCTGACTCCCTATTTTAAATTTTGTAAGTATTTGAACATGAAATTTAAATTGAATTTCTATTCCACCATGGAATAGATTATTGCAATTATTTAACCCAAATCCCGGTTTTTCTTTGAACAATAATTTTATAATATTGGATTGGAGCTAACAGATAAGCATTAAAATTTGCAATAATTGAGGCAATAAAAAGTGAATATACTCCCATTCGGAAATATTTAATCATAACCAATGCCAGTGCCAGATATAAAAATGGGCTGATTGCACTACTAATAAATTGAATACGCAAAGCGCTGATCCCATTTAGAAAACTCACATATTTTCCTCCAAAAATAATTACATTAAAATATAAAAATCCCCATAGTGAAAGAGCGAAGGCAATATTTACTTTACCTTCTCCTAGCCAGAGACGATAAACTGTACTAGAAAAAAGTAACATTACAAAACCAATTATTATAATAAGAATATTTAATATGTTGTATTTCTTTATGCCATTTCTTATCCATTGTATATCGTTCTTAAAATAAGCTTCAGTTGATGCAGACCAAAATGGTGTCAAAAAAATACTGAAGACCATATTTAGAACGCTAAAATATTTAAATACTATATTATAAGATGTTACCTCCGATACATCAAATTTACGGGCAATAATTATGTTGGCTGTCTGATATTGCACAATTGCAGCAAATTGTATAAGAAAGAATTTCAATCCAAGATTAAAAAGGCTTTTAGCATATTGGAAATCAACTTTTGATATTAAAGGTCGGTACTTTCGATATCTTCCTTTGAATAAAAACATATTTGTTATTAATAAAACAAGAATTGGAGATACGCATAAACCAAGTCCCAGGCGGATTAATGAACCTGCAGTTGTTTTTACCAGAATAAAAATAATACAGAGTGAAAGACTTTGACCTATAATATCAATAAGAGATGCTTTTGCAGGTTCCTGATCAGCTAAAAGAATTGTTGTAATGATCTTTAAAACAAATGTCATGCAGAAATATGTAAAGACTATAAGCGCCAGAATAGAAATCTCTGATTGCATACTTGAAGGTACATTCAATATTTTAGACCAGTCTAAATAATTATTTACCAATAAAAAGATAACCCAAATACTGAAAAATATAATCCCTAAAACAGCATATGTTGTACTCACGTAAATTTGAGCCAGTTTGTCGTTCCCGTTTGCTTTTGATTCAGCAAATTTATTTCTTAATCCCTGCGTCAATCCAATGTCAAAAAATGCAAACCATCCTACAATAGAACTTAAAGTTAACCAGATACCATAACCAGATGGATTGACGTAATTTAGAGTCAATGGAACTGTTATCAGACTAATACAAATACTAATTCCTTTAATTAAAAAAGAATTTACAATATTCTTCTTTGCTCTTACACTCCGTTCGTGTCCTTTAGTAAAATAGTTTACGATATATAAAACTGGTTTTGAATTAAGATAATTCATGTCTGCTAATTTTCTTTATAATATACCATATATTCTAAATTTATAGAATGTATTAGATGTGCCATTACTCGACTTGCCTCCCTGAACCTAAAAACTTATTTTTTTGGGAGTAAAGTGTTGGTCGTTTTCGAAGAGCTTCACATCGGAGCCAATTTGCACTGTTTGATTATTCATTAATGAAGTAATTGCCGTAAAAATTCTTCCTTGATTCAATATCGCTAAAGAGTTTATTTTCAATGGCCTTTATAAGTTGTATTATTGAATCTTCAGCAGTATATTGTGTCTCGTAACTTAAAATATTTTTAACTTTATTAAATGACACACGATAATTCCTTGGATCAAATCCCCCCTTTTTATATTCGATTTTTGTGTTTTTGATGTGCTTAACTAATAAATCTAAAATCATTTTTTTAGTATAGTTATTATTATCACTTCCTATATTAAAAATCTCTCCGGAGACTTTTTCAGCTGGCGCTTCAATGACCTTAATGATAGCATTTGAGATATCTGAAACATTACAATATGGTCGCCAGGTATTTTCATCATAAACAACCAGCTCTTTTCCAAAGGCCAGGTCCTTTGTAAATTCAGAAATGGTCAGATCAAACCGCATTCTTTTTGACATCCCGAAAGCTGTGGAAAGTCTAAGTATTGTGGGAGAGAAATCAATTTCTCCTAGGTTATCAAGAATATATCTTTCAAATTCAACTTTAGTTTCAGCATATAGAGACTGGGGATTAAGCTCAGAATCTTCTTTTGCCAGTGAGTCATCTGTCCTGAGTCCGTAATTACTACAGGTTGATGTGAAAACAAATTTATTTATGCTTTTGCCATTCATCAACTGAATAAGGTTTTTCGGACTTGCAACATTTGTTCTTTTTGCCAGATCAATGTACTTTTTACAGATCGGATCACCAACCAGCGCTGCCAACAGGACAACATCGGTGATATCATTTAAAGCCCTGGTCACTAATCCATTATCGTCAAAATCGCCATACACAAATGAGAACTTCTTTTCTTCCAGAAGGTCATAAACAGTGCTGCCATTGCCATAAATAAGCTTATCCAGGACCCGTACCCTGCATCCCTTCGCAAGGAGCTTACTGACCAGCACAGATCCGATATAACCTGCACCCCCAATAACAAGTATATGCCTTGATTTTAAAGATCCACCCATTTTGCTTTCAAATTCATTTCCCATTTTGTTATGTATTAATTTTTAATTTATTTAAAGTATATTTATTTAAACAGGTAAAACTAATTCAGATTTAATTTCAGATCAAGCATAAATCCCATAATTCTTATTTTTTATTAAAGAAGGGCAAATTTTCCAGTAATCCATAATCAAGCCACGATTTTTCGCTTATTGGGAATATACCGACTCTTCCTTTGCTATTTTTCAGTTTCAGTATTAAATCAGTGATATGAAAAAATTTTCCTTGCGGTATTAACGATAATACCTCTGGTTCAAGGATATATACACCAGAATTTATCTTAAAAGTAATTTCCGGCTTTTCAGAAAGTGCGGTCAGAATACCTCCTGCCCCTGATTCAATGGTCCCATATGGGATTTTATAGTGCTTTAATGCAGCAATAATTGTTATTTTATTATTATTCTCCTTATGATAGTTATATACCTCTGTCAAATCTTGCTTGATAATTATATCACAGTTCGAAACAAAAAAAGTTGAAGATATTTTATCCGAGACGAGATAAAGGCTTCCCGCGGTACCCAATGGTTTATCCTCCTGGAAGAAATGAAAATGATAATCGGGATTATTCAGACTTTTCAGGTAGTGCTTTATCATATCTGCTTTATAGTTCAGGGATATATAGAATTCTCGGCACCCTGCCCTTACAAACTGGTCCATAATATCCTCAATAATTGTTTTATCAACAACGGGTATCAAAGGTTTCGGGAGCACGTTAGTAAGAGGTTTGAGCCTGGTTCCTTCACCTCCGGCCATAATAACCACAGGTACATTCAGTTTTTCGCGGATTTTTATCTCCCCACTGATTATATCCTCCCAGAAAATCACATCCACCAGCTTATTTTCAACATCAATGACCGGCATACATTCAATTCTTTCCTCCATCATTTTAGCCCTTATCTGCCCCGGATCATCATCCGGCCGGGCAACCATTATACCATCTCTCAGGACATCCTTTACCATAGTCTCAAGAGGCGTGTTTTTAATGATAGCTCTCTGTATATCGCCAATGCTTAGCAATCCGGCAAACTTTTCCCCATTCAGAATGATCAAAAGTTTCTTTTCAAGGATATCCATTCGTTTTAATGCAAAAAGGATAGTTTCCTCCCCGTTTAAAGTAATTTTTTCAATCTTTTTTTGTTTATCGGGATCCATAAGGTCAAAAGTATTAGTTGAGCAAAATGCAAATATTACTGCCAAATAAAGTCGAATGTCAGGCTATTGCCATTGCCTTCTCAAGTATCACCCTGATATAATCTATACTTTCAAAAGTCAGTTTCGAGAACATTGGCAATGTTATCAGATTATCTGCCACATATTCTGTTTTTGGCAGAGGCACCCTGAATTCTGAATATATCGAAAACCTGTGAACTGCCGGGTAATGAACACTGGTTTGAATTCCGTTTGAAGCTAAATATTCCCTTACTTTATTTCTTTTTTCAACATTTGAATTTTTTAATACAATCGGGAAGATATAATTTGATGAGAAAAATTTATAATCCTTGAAAGGAACAACAATATCCTTAATTCCACTTAGTTGCTTCTCATAAAACTTCTTTAATTCAGCTCTTCTCTTAAGATCATTTTCTAATTTGCTTAATTGCACGATGCCAATTGATGCTCTGATGTCATCCATTCTGTAATTATACCCGAGCTCTATTACATCGTAATCAGTTGTATGCCCTTTAGCCCTGTCGAATGATAATGATGTCATTCCATGCGATCTGATTAACTTAGCCCTTTCAAATAATTCCGTACTATTAGTGACCAGCATTCCCCCTTCTCCGGTACTGATATTTTTATTTGAAAAGAAACTAAAACAGCCAAAATCTCCAAATGTACCAAGTTTCTTCCCATCATACTCGGACAGCGGACCGTGACAGGCATCTTCAATTATTCTTAAATCATGTTTTTCAGCAATTTGTAATATCTTGTCCATTTCACATCCAAAACCGCCATAATGCATCAGCATAATGGCTTTAGTTCTTTTGGTTATTTTTCTTTCAATATCTTCAGGATCAATTGTCAGGTTCTCATAATTTGTAATATCAGCAAAAACGGGTATGGCATTTACATATCGTATTGCATTTGCAGTTGCAACAAAAGTCAAAGATGGACAAATGATCTCATCTCCTGGTTTAATATCACTCAATAACAATGCTAAATGCAGAGAAACAGTGCAATTGGCCAGTGCGACTGCATGCTTAACTTCAAGCATTTCAGCAAATCTTCTTTCGAATTCTGCTGTTTTTGGACCGGTAGAAATCCACTTTGAACGTATTGTTTCTACAACAGCATCTTCTTCTGCCTGATCAAAATTCAGATCAAATAATGGTATTTTATATTCCATGCTCGTACTTCTATTAAATGAATGAATTTATTTTCAGATATATTTTAACTAAACACAAACTTCCATCCGATCAATTCAAAACCAGATTATTTTTAAAATCTTTAATGACATCCTGATATGCCTTGATCATCTTATTTATTGAATTAGTGTTATCAAATTCCTTCAATGCATAATTCATAGCTTTTCCCGAAAGCTCCTTTTGTTTTTCAGGATTATCCAATAAATGAATTATCTCTTCAGCCAGTTTGTCGATATTACCTTGGTCAACCAGTATTACATTTTCATCGTCTTTGTTCAGGTCGGGAATTCCACCGGTATTATAGCTGATCACAGGAACACCTAATAGCATGCTTTCCACAATAGTACCGGGGATTGTGTCATTATAGGTCGGGAGCACTGATATTCTGGCTTTTACAACTTCATGGTGCATTTCTTCCTGTGTAGGGAAGAATCCTTTAAAGACAATATTGTTATCTAAACTGAGCTTTTTAACAAGTGTTTTCAGGTAATTCAGATAAGTTTCATCAGCATGACCAATTATACAAAGTTTAATTTCAGGTTTCCGATCTTTGACTACTGAAACAGTTTTAATGAGATCTTCTATACCCTTCAATTTATATATTCTTGCAAAAAATACAAGGTCGTATTCTTTGCATATATGAGTATTTACATTTGTTTTAGCAAAAAAACAATGAAACCAAAACATTCTGGCATAAGGATTATAGGTCTTAATATACTTCTCCATGAATGAAGCTTCGACACCAAAATATTTTTGTCTTTCTATAATCTTTTCTTCGATTTGTATTCTTTTTCTAATTCTGGGATTTATGCAGTTCTTTTCGTAATTAAGGGAAACGAAGCCCTGAATAGTAACCAGTATCGGATAACCTCTTATAGCCAAGATTGAGGATGAATAATAGGCGTTTTCTGCCCCATATAAATTTATTAGATCGGGATTTATTCTTTTGACTAATCTTTTAACCTGAATATTGAAGAAATAATAATTTGACCAATCATTTAATCTAAACCAATCAGGCCAATATCTTCTCATAAAAGGGATGCCAACCTTTATGCAGTAATAATGGATATTCGCATCGTGAAAACTATAGTTCCTTAAAATACCAGCGAAGGGAGATACAACGTACAATTCAATATCATTTCGTTTTCTTATCTCCTCTAGTCCAAGACTAATCCATGGAGAAAGTTCTTTTGCATCTCCATCTATTCCCAGCTTTTTCTGGATAGCTTTATTCATGAAATGACAAATAAGGACTATTCTTAACTTATTTTCCCCGGATCTCATTTTACTCATATTTTACTTATAAACACTTGCACTTATTAAAAAATCATTTAAAATTAATCATTTAAGCGATATTTGGAATATTTGTTTAATTATACAAATCCCATAAACTAAACCGTCTAAGATATCCATACTCATCTGTGTTTCTTTATCTTAAAATAATCCAATCCATTATAAAAATGCATAAATACCTCTTATTATGATAATATAGTTATAACGGAAAATAAACAATGCTAATTGCTAAAAATCATATTTAAGCTTAAGACAGGTGTATATTTTCAAGAATAGTCATAAATGCAATTAATGAAAACAGATTTTTCTTACTTTTATAAAAAAATTGTATAGGGAATGAAGGTTCTGGTTTCATATTCCTTGTTTATTTGAATATGAGTCTGATTCTAATTATGAATATAATTTTACAATTTTTCAAGACTGATAGCTTAATGAAAAAAGTATTAATAATTATATTCACTCTCTGCAGCACATTATTGCATGCAACCACTTTTTTTATCGATCCTTCAGGTAAAGATACCAATGACGGATCCAATAGTTCTCCATGGAAAACTTTAGCCTATGCTTGTACACGGGCAACAACTTCAGGGGATATTATCCATGTTAATGCAGGAACATATATAGAATATTACCAAAGCAACCTTGCAAAAGGGGTCAGTATTGAAGGTGAAGGAATCACCTCTGTAATATTGTCCAATGTAACAAAAGAATATTTTGCAACCATCACACTTACCTCAACAAGTGAGGGAACATCTGGTAACCAGCATATTTCCTATATTAAAATGGATGGTAATAATCTTGCTGCTTATAGTGCTATTGAGGTTGCTGCAAGAAGTAACGTTACAATTCATCATTGCACTTTTACAGACTTCAATTGTTATGGAATTGTTTTTAATGGCGCTGAAGGTTATGGTCAGCCTTCGACTTATGCAAAAGGTAATAAATTCTATAACAATACCGTAATTAATTGTGCCAGGTTCTATAGCCCGCCAGCTGATCCGTCAGGTGATGGGAAATGGCTTATTGGTTTAAATGGTCAGGATGGTATGCTAATTTATGATAACTATTTAAATCAAACGGCAAGAGCTCCGGGCTACAATGGATACTGCATAAAGGGAATAGGAGGCTTCAATAGGGGATGCAAGATTTATAACAACACTGTTATTAAAGCACCCTATGATGGTCTTACATGGGATTTTGCCATAGAATTCTGGGATTGCAGAGGTGGTATAGAAATTTATAATAACACAATTACAGCAGGAATAGATATTTCAGGTTACGACACAAAAAAAGGCTCTTATGAATATTCTGTTTATATTCATGATAATATAATAGGGCCTACATCTCTTAGTAAATACGAAGCTGTAAGAGCTATACTTATTGAAGGAAACATAACAGATTTAATCATAGAAAGAAATTATATTAAGAACGTGTCAACAGGAATCTTCTTCGCACAATATCCATCTTCAAGAACTGTTAATAATGTGTATATTATTTATAATGTCATTGATAATATAGGTGTTTCAGATGATGGTTTATCTTCAAAGGGATGGGGAACATTTTGGAGTCCAGCATCTAATGATAATTTTGCAGATAACATAAATATTTGTAATAATGTTTTTATCGGTCATGAAGGAGCAAAAACCAATATGTGGGGTATTCAAGTTCCAAATATAGGAACTGCAACAAATGTTACTATAAGGAATAATATTATTAGAAATTTTGATTTTGCTCCTACGTATGGCTGGAATAATCTTGGAGGAGAAACACTAGATGGACTTAGTATTGAAAATAATATCTTTTACAATTGCGGCTTCTCAAATCAACCAAGATATGATAATACTTTTATCCCGAAAAATAATGTTACACAAAATAATATAACAAGTGATCCATTATTTGTTTCATCTTCAGATTTTCATTTACAGGGAGGATCTCCTGCTATTTATAAAGGAATAAAAATTTCGAATGTGATAACTGATTTTGATGGTAACACAATTAAAGATCCCCCATCTATTGGCGCATATGAATATAATTCTGCACCTCAAACACCAATAATTCCAGTTTACAGTAGTTCTGTCATTGAAAACTCGACTCCGGATCTACTGGAAATGACTTTTAATGTTTCACTGACTGATTCAATCCCTAATGCATCTGCTTTTACAATCCTGGTTGATGGTATAAACAGAGCATTAACGTCTGTTTCTATCTTAGGTAATAAGGTCAGATTGAAACTTGCTGATCCGGTTGAGTACAATAATGCAATTTTCATTACATATACACCACCCTCAAAACAACCAATTCAAACTCCTTCCAGAGGTTTAGCGGCAGCTATTACTTCACAACCTGTGACTAATAATTTGCTAAATCCTGCAAACAATTCACCTCCCGAGGTGGTTATTAATTATCCTTCAACAGGTTTTTCTGGATTTGTTTACAAACTTGATGCATCGGGTACAACTGATCTGAATAATGATGCTTTAACCTTTTCATGGACTGCACCGGCGGGTATCCCTGTATCTTCAACTGACAGCTCGATAATCAGATTCCTTGCACCCATCGTTATTAATCAATCTATCATCACATTCAGTTTGGATGTCAGCGATGGGAAAGCACAAACTTCAAAAAACCTATCTATAACCATCAATCCTTATAAACCCGAACTTGGCATTGCAAAAAATAAAATAATTGAAGCAAGTAATTATAACCTGACCGATTATCCACAAAATGTAGATGATGGAAACCTAACGACCAAGTGGTCAGTAAACGGGGATAATCAATGGCTTTTGTTTAGTCTGGCTGAACCATTTAAAATAAGCTATCTCCAGATTGCTCTATTACCAGACCAGAAGTATGAATCATATTTTGACCTTTATGCTTCAAGGGACAATTTAACCTGGGAACCGGTGTTAATTAAAACAGCTTCCTGTAATTTCTCAGGTTCCCTGCAGAATTTTGATTTTCCAGCGATAAAAACCAATATTGAATATTCTTTTGTTAAACTGGTTGGTCATGGCAACTCCCTTAATGCCTGGAATAATATTTCTGAAATTAAATTATTCGGTGATGCAGGGGGAAATACAACTAATACAAACTTTAGTATCAGTAACATAACCATCTATCCGAATCCGGCCAGTTATTTAATTAACGTATTAATACTTGAACCACCTGCAGAACCTCAGTTATTCCGGATTTATGATATGATCGGTACCATGCGTTTTGAAAGCCATCTAGATCCGGGTGTTAATAACGTCCAGATACCGATTAATCTTAATTCCGGGATATATATTGCTGAAGTGATGCTGGGTAAACTGATTATGTTCGCGCAGAAATTATTAATAATCAAGTAAAAGGTTATATCCCCCAGTATTGTAACTTAATTAAAAAGATCTTATGGCACGAACACCATATGGAGTGTTTTTATTCAGGTTGTATTGTATGCCGGTGGAAAAGTTTTGGCACCATGCGCTTACACTGCTGAATTCATTGGAACTCCAATAGTAATTATCATCAAAATCGCCGACCAGATTTTTACGAGAAAACAATAAATCTAATTCGTATTTTGAAGGTAAATACCAGTCACCATAGTTAATACCATCAATAGTTATCGAATAATCTGCACAAACCTTAGCAGCAAAATTACTCATTGGGTTATCGTTAGTCTGCAAAGCTATTATTAAAGCTGTATTCATTTCGCCAGCACCTACTCCGTCACCCGTAGTATTGGTATACCTTTTCATTCCATTGTACCATTGTATTCCGGGATCCTGATCGGAAGTAGCAGCTATTAAACCGTGCCTTCCTTTATCATAGACATAAAAGGCAATTCCACCACCAAATGATTCTCCTACATAATGAATCCTTTCATTTATAATGTATGGGTCAATGTCTGTACCTGAACCGGTAAGAGTTAAATTGTTTCCAACTGATATTTTAGTCCCGGAACTATCAGAACTTCCGCTGGAACCATTAGCTATGATATAGGGATTAGCTAATGTACCCGATCCGGTGACTGTCATATTATTCCCAGCTGATATTTTTGTCTCGGAGCCATCAGTAATTGGTCTGTTAATCAGGTCGTTATAATTTCCGCTGAAACCATTGGCCGATGCTTTGGCATATAAGGCATAAGGAACACTCAACAACTGCGTGGTCCCCATATCGGAATAAGTGGTGCCTCCTGTTTTGTCAATTTCAACCTTTAAAAAATAACTGTCGCTTCCCCAATTAATGGTTTCAAAAGTGCCGATTTTTCCGGTTCCGTTATTTATTATAAGTGACACAACACCAAAAGCATCAGTTGTTAAATTATGAGTTTCCTGAAATACAGATGCTCCGGCAGGAGATCCCTGAATGATTGTAAACCGAAAAGAGACTGGCTTGTTAGCCCAGGGATTCCCCACAGGATCCCTCACTATTGCCTGGTAACTGAATCCCTCCGGAGCCTGGGAAAAAAGACTTACTGCTCCAATCAGAAATAATAGAAAAATAAATATTCTTTTCATTGTAAAAGATTTTTTTCGATCCTACACTATATCCCTCTGATTTTTTTCAACTCTAGGCACTCTAGTTCACTCCCAACTCTAGGCACTTCTCTTACACCTTAACCCACGAATCCGAATAAACATCCAAAAGAATATAATAATACATCTCTTGAGGTACCTGAATAATTTTCAGACTATCGGCTTTCTCTGAGAAATTACACGTGTAAGACTGACCGTCCACCATTGTTATCGTAACTATCAGATTGAGATTCAGATAATCCTTATCATTATCAAAATCATAAACATAAACAACATGCCCGATCCAGTATGACTTTGCAACATCAATTGGTGCAGGATCGTCAACTCCTATCGTTAAATAAGTATTCCCAAGATTGACAGTACCATCTGTTTCACCTGAACATTCAAATTTTTCAATAGTGCCGCTTACGACCATGCTTTCAAAATCTTCCGGCTTCTGTGAACCAACTGAACCGCCGGATAACAGCGGATTAGTATCTTTAATATGAACTGCAAGCTTTATCTCAAACTCCTTAGCCAGGGGCCACTTTGTTTTAAGACACGGATCATCTTCAATTTTATTATCACAACCAGCAGGAACCAGAAATAATGTCAGCAAAAAGATGATCTTAAGATAGATATTGAGGATTTTCATGTTTGTTGTTAAGAGTACTCAGGTTTAATAATAAATTGGTGCAATGGTGCAATGGTGCAATGGTGCAATGGCGTAATGGTGTAATGGTGCAATGGTGCAATGGTCTAATGGTCTAATGGTCTAATGGTTTAAAGCCGAAAAGGATTAAGTTGTTTTATATCTAGCCACTGTACCACTATACCACTATACCACTATACCACTATACCAAATTTACGTCTTTTTTCTATCTTACTAATGCCCATTTGCCTTAATTTATCAACCTGAAATCAACCCTGCGGTTTAACTTCCTGTCTCTTTCAAGGATATTTGAGGCGACCGGTTTCACTCCTCCATAACCCCTTGCAACCAATCTCTTACTGCTTATTCCCCTGTTAATAAGATAGTTAACTAGAAGCTGGGCACGGGTTTGTGAAAGGGTGAGATTATTTGCAGCATACCCGATATTATCTGTATGAACTCCCACTTCAAACCTTATATTTGGATTCTGGTTCATAAGCATCACTATCTGATCAAGCATAAGATATGCACTGGACTTTAACTGGCCATTACTGTCGAAATAGTTTTCTGTCAGAATTCCATAATTCTTTTTTAGAATAAGAAGTTCCCTTTCAACAGGATTTTTTATAACACTTAGTTTTATCTGCACATCCTTAAATCCCAGTCCGTACAGCTCCCTTAATGACGGGTAAGTTTCCATGAGGGTCATCTGCTCATCAGCTATATAGCTGTAAACACCGCTCTCCTGGTCAAATGCTTCCTTCAGTGAATACTTGTTTGGCAAGTTCCTGAAAGTGCTGCTGCTGAGGCCAATCCGGTTTTTAGATGATAACAGAATGATCCTGAAAAGAGCATCCTTTGGAAAATCTTCTTCAGCAGAGTATTCTGTCTTTATACTGGCATTGTTGAATTTTCGTATATCAGGCAGCGTGGTTTTTTTAGAAGCTTTTTTAGCCAGGTAAGCCGTTCTTTCCAGATTATCATTTACTATTGTTATTTTCTTTGTAACACCTGTTTTATTGATGATGCCTGTAGTTTTTGACTTTAATGTCAGTCCCAGGTTGACATTATATTCACCTTTTACCTTAAATGTGTGACTCACACTTGCCCCTTCCATTCTTGCGTCTTCACCAAAGTCCCACGAATAGGATAGAATCTCATATCCCGGGAGGTACGATTTCAGACCATCAAATCTGACCATATCTCCTGCAATTGCAACATCAGGGGAATTAATATATGGCTGTTCATAATCGTGCAATTCCAGGGTATAAGCCAGTTTTGCGAAGAACAAATTCCCTGTTGCCCTGTCAACTATATCAAGTCTCACCTTGTAATCTCCCGGCCCGGGATAACAGTGATTCACAACTTTACCATAGCTTTTCTTACTATCTCCGAAATCCCAGCGATAGCGAAGGTTAAGCGTGTCTATTTCGATGGCGCCGCTGTCGCTGAACCTGAAGCAGTATTGATTTTCTTTCTGAATATCAGCATAAAAGATCTGTGGAAAATTGGTCTTGAACCTGAATATGTCTACTGTTTTATCTCTTTTTGAGGAAAAATATCCTTCACTCATTAACGAATCGGTAATTATACCGAAATCATCATATTGTGAGTTAATTGGCGGGTCGAGCCTTACGGGAGGCAGCCATTGATTATTATCCATCCTTGAAAAGAAGATGTCCTTCCCTCCTAATCCCGGATGACCATCGGAGGCAAACAGAAGTTCTCCTGCAGGATTAATAAATGGGTATGATTCATTGCCTTTGGTATTTATTACAGGACCCAGATTCACCGGATCGGCCCAGTAATCACCTTTCCACTCACAGTAATAGAGATCCGATCCTCCATAACCATCAGGTTTGTCGGAAGAAAAATAAAGCCGTTTGCCATCAGGAGATAAATAGGGTGTTGTGACATTATAATATTCATTATTGTATCTCAGTTCGCGAATCTTCGTCCATTTTTTCCCTTCAAGCACAGCGCTGAAAATGCCAAGCTTGTTTCTTCCTGTGGAAAGTTCGGAGAATTTACCCTTAACCAGCAGATTCCTGGAATAATAGATGGTATCTCCTCTGCTGTTGAAAGTTACAGGACCGTCGTTAAAAGGCGTATTCAGACTCTTTGAAAATGATCTTGCTTTTTGCCAGGTCACTTTCTTTGTAGTATCAATGAAACTGATATTGTAGGTCGTCTCACCCTTGGAGGAGGAATAATCAACAAGTGAGCCTGATGAGCGGTTTGTGCAGAAGACTATTCCATGTCTGTAATAAACGGGAGAGAATTCATTGTATCTGTCCGAGCTGAAGGGGGCCAGTTTGACGGTATAGGTTTCTGTTTGTGCAGCAGCGAATTGCTGAGTAACGAAGGCAAGTAGCAGGAATATTGTAAATCTATAATTCATTTTATTTAAGTGCCTGATTGCAAGTTATATATTTATTTCGCATTGTTCAAATTGGCAGTTGGCAAAAAGCAGTTGGCAATGTTGAGCATTGTTCCGGACAGATTAGCCCCCTGCCGCTTCGCGACTTCCCCCTGAAGGGGGACTAATTCATGGCAGTTTATTAGCCCCCCTTTAGGGGGGATGGGGGGCTAAAAAACAGGCAGGGAAATCCTTTTAGTAAGGTTGGGGGGTCAAAAAACCAGCGGATTCACCACATCAACCTTATACTTAAACTCATACCTGATCATAATCTCATGCGATCCATTACTATACTTACCCAGTTTGCTGAAATCGAAATCATACGTATAAGCGATTCTTAACTGATTATTTATGGCGAATTGCAAGAGCCCGGCAGCAGATCTGTTACTCCTGTATGAGGCTCCTACCCAGAGCCTGTCGAAGAAATTGAAATGAGCATTTATATCATAGAGCAGCTTTTCTCCCGGAGAGAATGTTACAAGCGTAGAAGGAAAAAACTTTGTTTTTGAAGTCAGATTAAAAACATAACCGGTGTTGAATAAATAATAATATTGGCCCAGATTAACCTTCAGGACATATTTATTGTTAACAAAATCGAATTTGTACCCTATTAATTGTGGTATTGAAAAACCGGCAAAGTAATTATTGTATGTATAATAAGCGCCAAAACTAAAATCAGGAACGACAAAAACACGCGAATCGACCAGGGAAGACTGATCTTCAGGATCAATGACAACAAGGTCGGACCAGGCAGTATTGGTGGTTATTATACCTGCACCAAGCCCCAGAGACAGAGATCCGTTCTTCATACTGATTTTATACGAATAGTTAGTGATAAACCTGGTCTCCTTGGTAACTCCAATCTTGTCGTTTGAAATAATAAGCCCAAGTCCAAGCTTGGCATCGAGCACTGGAGCATCAATAGCTAATGTCATGGTTTCAGGAGCTCCTGAAATCCCAGACCACTGCTTCCTGTAAAAGGCTGCAATATTCAATGCTCCCCTGTTCCCTGCATAAGATGGATTGATGGTAAGAGGGTTGAGGATATACTGATTCGTGACAGGAGTTAATTGCCCCGACAGGCTGAAAGGGATCAGCAGCCCGAAAATAATCTTAATTATCCTTTTCATTATTTTTGTTCGATTAATCTCAAATGATAGATACGATTTTCTTTGTTTGTTTTGACCCCCATCCCGACCCCCGCCGAAGCGGGGCAGGCTTTCCCCCTTGGGGGAAACGGGAAAGGGGGTTATTTTTTCAAGAATGAAAGAGCCCGCATGCTGCTGATCTTTTTATGTATTTAGCTTGGCTGAGCCTTTTAGCATGATTAATCAGCAAACATGCGGGATTTCATTTTATCTTCTGATGACTATATATCCGCTTAAAGATTTACCGTTCTGTGACTTCATTACATAGAAGTAAGTGTCGTCAGGAAGTTCATTTCCGTTATAATCCAGTCCATTCCATGAATTATCATAACTACTGTTCTTATAGACCTGGGCTCCATTTCTGTTGAAAATCGTAAGCTCTGTCTTCCCAAGGGTTTCTAATCCTCTTAAGACGAAATATTCATTATAAGCATCTCCATTTGGAGTAATTAATGTTGGGATTAAAAGGTTGTTTACAGTAATTTTAACATTATCACTCACCGAAGGACAAACTCCATTAGTTACCGTCCATTTGAACTCATTTATGCCCAGGGAAAGTTCTGTAACGGAAGTGTTGAACAGACTGGTGTTAACTAAACTACCTGTCCCTGATAGAAGAGTCCATATACCTGTTCCAATTGCAACTGGTTCAGCATCAAGAGTGGTGCCAAACATATAATTGAGCTCCTGATCGGGACCAGCATCTGCAACAGGCATCTGATCTGCTGTCACAGTCACCGGTTTGATTGTTGAGTACCCTGCAGTTGTTGTGCCTTTGATATAGTAGGTACCTGCAGAAGCTGCTGACGGAGTAGCGTAGGGTATTGTTGCAGTAGCGTCAGTCCAGTAAGTGAAAGTCAGATTGTCAGCTGAGCCTGCGGTCACTGCCGGTGCAGTCAGGTCTGCAGTTGTAGTCGAACATACCGGTGCAGGATCCGTAATAACGACCACAGGAGCTCCCGGTATTGCATTGATAACCACATTGGCTGATGGCACTGAGGTACATAAGACTGCATTGGTTACGGAAAATGTATATGTTCCCGGGGCTATGCCAGTAATAGTTTTACTAGTTCCTGTCCCTGTTGTTATTACTCCGTCAGGATTGCGGGTCAGTGTCCATGTGCCGCTTGACGGCAATCCGCTTAGTACGACACTTCCCGACGGAACCGCAAATGTAGGATGGGTGATAGTTCCAACCACAGGTGCTGAAGGTGTTGCGGGCTGAGCATTAATTATGACATTGGATGACGGCAATGAAGTACATCCTGATGAATTGGTAACAGTATAATTAGATGATGATCCCGCAGCAAGTCCTGTAATTGTTGTACTTGTTCCTTCACCTGTTGAAGTTATAGTTCCCGGGTAGCGGGTCAGTGTCCAGGTGCCCAATGGCAATCCGTTTAATACAACACTACCAGTTGACAAAGTGCATGTAGGGTGCACAATTGTTCCGACTAAAGGAGATGTTGGAGTGGCAGGTTGAGCATTTATAATTACTTCAGCTGATGCCACTGAAGTACAAGTTGCAGCATTGGTTACTGTAAAAGTATATATACCTGCTAAAAGTCCTGAAACAGAATAACTTGTTGTATTCCAATTTATAGTTACCCCACCTGGATTGCGGGTTAATGTCCAGTTACCTGCAGGTAATCCGCTAAGCACTACACTTCCTGTTGAAAGTCCGCATGTCGGATGTGTTATTGTTCCGATTGTCGGAGGTGTCGGAGTTGCAGTTTGAGTATTGATAACCACATTTGCTGATACCGGTGATGTACAATTTGCTGCACTAGTTACCGTGAAGGTATATGTTGTCGACGCTGCCAGTCCGCTGATCGTTGTGCTTGTACCCGTGCCTGTTGTGGTTGTTCCGCCGGGAGTGCGGGTCAGTGTCCATGTCCCGGTTGAGGGCAAACCATTCAGCACCACACTTCCTGTTGGTTCAGAACATGTCGGTTGAGTTATTATACCTATCGCAGGTGCTGATGGAATAGCATTTACAGTCAAATTATAGGTGGCAATTGCAGCTGTGCATGGAGTACCAAATGGATTGTTGGTAGTTACAGTTATGGTTACAACTTTGCCGGCATCGGCTGCCACGGGCGTATAGGTAAAGTCGAACGGTGAAGTGGTTGAAGAAACCGGACTTACTGATCCTGAACCATTCTCCGTTATAGTTACGCTTGTTGCGCCTCCGCTGAAAGTGTTGTTGCTGACTGTTTCAGGTGTTATTCCGCAAGTGCTGCCGCTTGTGCTGCTTAATGCAACTGCCGGCGGATTTGCACATCCGCATGAGACTGAGAAGCCGGTTCCAGTGGTTATGCATCCTGAAGAATTTTTTACAGTGATGCTATGGTTACCGTTGGCTATACTGTTAAAGGCAGTGGCTGACTGAAATCCACCTGCATCAAGAGCATACTGATAACCTGATCCTATCGGGCTTGTAACTGTCACAACAGCATTGCCAGAGCCAAGGTCACAGTTTACTGTTTGCACAGGTGCGGCAGGTAACGGAGGCTGTGGATTGATATCAACATTGGCTGATAGCGATGAGGTACATCCTGCAGCATTGGTCACGGTATAGTTATATGATATGAGTGATGCTCCTGACGGAAGTCCTGAAATTGTTACGCTTGTTCCCACTCCTGATGTAGTTACAGTACCTGAATAACGGATTAGTATCCAGGTCCCTGAAGATGGTAAGCCGCTTAATATAACACTTCCGGTAGCCAGATCACAAGTTGGCTGTGTGATTGTACCAACCACAGGTGGTGTTGGTGTGGTAGGTTGGGCATTGATGACGACATTAATTGAGGCAACGGATGTGCAGTTTGCCGGATTGGTGGTTACGGTAAAGTTATATGTTCCAGGTATAAGATTATTAATTGTCGTACTTGTAGTAGAACCTGTAATTGAGCCCGGATTTATTGTCCAGCTTCCCGAAGGCAATCCGCTTAAAATAACACTGCCAGTTGTTGAGATGCATGTCGGTTGTGTTATTGTACCTACTGTCGGGGCTGCCGGAGTAGTATTAACTGTCACTGATACTGCCAGACGAGAAGTCGATTCGCAGCCGGATACCGTCTGGCTCGCATAATAAGTTCCCGTGACAAGTGCTGTTGATGTTGACAATGCTATACCATCTATGGGGCCTAAGTACCATTTAATTCCCGCACCCGTGGCTGTGAGAGATGCTACTGTCGGCAAAGAACTACTGCAGAAAGCCTGTGTCGCTGGACCTGTCGGTGCTGACGGGTTTGGGGTAACTGTTACAGTGGTGGATGCCGGGGATGATGGTCCGTTACATCCGTTTGCTGTTACACTGACTGTTGCAGTGCCATAAAAACCAGGCGACCATGTCACAGTTCCTGTTGTACCTATTCCTGAAATTGTATTACCAGTGCCAGTTACAGACCAGTTGTAGCTTGATGCATTTATAGCAGATGAAGTGTAGGTTGTATTTGAGCTTCCCTGACAAATAGTAGTAGCTGATGGTGTCGGGGTAACCGGAGTGCTGACAGCAGGATTTGTAACCACAGTACCATTTGCACAAGCTGTAGTATTACATGTTCCGGAGGCAAGTACATAATAGGTCGTACTTGTTCCGGCTGCCGGATCCACGATTATGCTTAAACCTGTTCCGGCTGAAGTTCCTCCGCAGGAGCCTGTGTACCATTGCCAGGTGGCTCCGGATCCTAAACTTCCTCCTGTTACAGTAAGGATTTTGGAGATGCCATTACATGTATTATTATTGGTTATAGCAACTCCGGCAGGAGCCGTTGACAGGCTGTTTACAGTTACTGCAAGAGTACTTGCAGAGCTTGAGCTGCAGCTATTGCCTGCTGTTACACTTATATTGCCATTCTGTCCTGTTGTGCCTGTTGTTAGGGTAATCGAGATAGTTCCTGCTCCGCCTGTAATAGACCAGCCTGTCGGGACTGTCCAGATATAAGTTGTTGCATTGATTACTGCACTTATACTATATGTCTGACCTGTTAATCCTGGACATTGTGTTGCTGTACCTGTTATTGTTCCGGGTTGAGATGGCGTTCCTGGAGACACTGTCACTGCCAGGGTATTTGAAGAACTTGTACCGCAGCTATTACCTGCGGAAACGCTTATATTGCCATTCTGTCCTGCTGAACCTGTTGTTACAGTAATCGAGGTAGTTCCTGCTCCACCTGTAACAGACCATCCTGTCGGAACAGTCCATGTGTAAGTTGTTGCATTGGTAACTGCACTAATACTATATATCTGACCTGTTAATCCTGAACATTGTATTGCTGTGCCGGTTATTGTTCCGGGTTGAGATGGGGTTCCCGGGGATACAGTTACTGCAAGAGTACTTGCAGAGCTTGAGCTGCAGCTATTGCCTGCTGTTACACTTATATTGCCATTCTGCCCTGCTGAACCTGTCGTTACAGTAATCGAGGTAGTTCCTGCTCCGCCTGTAATAGACCAGCCTGTCGGGACTGTCCAGGTATAAGTTGTTGCATTGGCAACTGTACTTATACTATATGCCTGATTCGTTAATCCGGGGCACTGTGTTGCTGTGCCTGTTATTGCTCCGGGTTGAGCTGGGGTTCCCGGAGATACAGTTACTGCAAGAGTATTTGCAGAGCTAGTGCCGCAGCTATTGCCTGCTGAAACACTTATATTGCCATTCTGCCCTGCTGAACCTGTTGTTACAGTAATTGAGGTAGTTCCTGCTCCGCCTGTGACAGACCAGCCTGTCGGGACTGTCCAGGTATAAGTTGTTGCATTGGTTACTGCACTTATACTATATGTCTGACTCGTTAATCCGGGGCACTGTGTTGCTGTGCCGGTTATTGCTCCGGGCTGAGACGGGATTCCCGGAGATACAGTCACTGCAAGGGTCCTTACTGCACTTGTTCCACAACTATTGCTTGCTGTTACATTTATATTGCCATTCTGTCCCGCTGAACCTGCTGTTAATGTTATCGATATCGTTCCTGCGCCACCTGTAATAGACCAGCCTGTCGGGACTGTCCACGTGTAAGTTGTTGCATTGGTAACTGCACTTATACTATATGTCTGACCTGTTAATCCTGAACATTGTATTGCTGATCCGGTTATTGTTCCGGGTTGAGATGGG
>Ga0209226_10000093_pt1 | contig 60452 bp, 61 predicted proteins | sample BarGraNGADG00212_2_FD_184497 | JGI IMG/M metagenome (GOLD analysis project Ga0209226, IMG submission 184497) | Arctic peat soil microbial communities from Barrow, Alaska, USA - Barrow Graham LP Ref core NGADG0011-212 (SPAdes) (version 2) | ecosystem: Environmental > Terrestrial > Soil >...
GGGCATGGACCGCGATCCGTCGAAGGCGGATCGCGGGAGCAAGCCGAGGGAACGAGCCGATTTTCCACGCCGGGGAAAATCGGCGTACTTTCGGAGCCCCCCCGCCCGGGAGCCCCCTACCTCTTCTCTTCGCGGAAGATGATCGCTTCGAAGGAGTAGATCTCCGCTCCTTTGCGCCAGGCGTCGGCCGGGAGCCCGGCCTTGAGGCAAGTCTGGCGCAGGAACTCTTCGCGGTTCCAGCGGTTCTCGGTCGCGACCTGCGGCAGGAGCAGGCCGCGCTTTCCGTCCTTCGCCACGACGAGCCCGTGCCGGCCCACCTCGACGAGGGCGGGATTCTCGACCTTGCTTAGGGGCGTGAGGACCGAGATCTCGTAGTCGAGCCGTTCCAGCTCGAGGCGGTTCACGGCCCGGAACCGCGGGTCTTCGGTCGCGGCGTAGATCGCCGCCTGCATCACGGTCTCGTAGAGCGGGAAGCGGGGCTCCGTGAATCCGATGCAGCCGCGCAGGGTCCCACCCTCCGTGAGCGTGACGAACGCGCCCCGGGGGGCCTTGAGGTTCGGGTTTTCGGTCGCGTCGTCGAGGGGCTTCCCCTCGCGGACATAGAGCTCGACCGCGCGGCGGGCGAGGCTCAGCAGCTCCTTCTTGTCGTCCGCGGTGAGCGCGAAGGCGGATTGGGATCCGGCATCGGGCGCGGGATCCGAGCCGCCGGCCGTCACCGCCGCGGCGAAGTATCCGACCACCCGGTCGGCCGGGCCTCCGGCCTCCGACGAGTCGGCGTAGGCCAGCAACCGGACCTCGGCGTTGCCCTGTTTTTGGGCATAGAGGAGGGCGGTCACGACGGCCGCCCCGCCGCAGAGAATGTTTTCGTTGCGCTCGAGCTTACGCAGGAGGGCAGGCACCTTCTGGCCCGTGACGAGGTCGATCGTGCTCTTGTCGAGGGCGTTGGCCTCGGGCCGGGTCAGGAAGTGCGACATGTCGGTCGAGGCGACGATGAGGACCTTCGTGCCCTTGAAGACCTTGTCCAGAGCGGCGGCCAGGGCCCGGACCGTCTTCTCCGAAGGGACGCCCAGGACGACGGGGACGATCTTCGCTTTCGGCAGGACTTTCTGAATGAACGGCACCTGGACCTCGATCGAATGCTCTTCGGCGTGGGCTTCGGGGACGAAGGCAAACCCCGAGGCCCGGATCAAAGCCTTGGCGGCCGGAGCGTCGACTTCGGCGACCCCGAGCGGGGTTTCGAATCCGCCCTCGGGATAGATGGAGGCCCCTTCGAAGCCCACGTAGTGGGACGGTCCGAGAATGACGACGGTCGCGATGTCCCGTCCCTGCACCAGGCGGTATGCCCGCCCGGCTACCGGGCCCGAATAGACGTATCCGGCGTGGGGTACGATGATCGCCCGGATCAGATCCGGCGCCGCTGTATCGGCGCCGCTCGCGGCCGCGAGGAATCCGTCGATCCGGGCCGAAAGCGTCGCGGCGTCGGCGTCATAGAATTGGCCGGCCTTGACGGCCTTGCGCACCCCCTGAGCGGCGAGAGGCAGGACGGCGAGTCCGAAACCCAACATCCAGACGACGATACTTTCACCTTTCATGGCATCCTCGATGTCGATGGGATCTGGCTTCATAATAAACGCGGCGCCGCGAGAAATCAAATTATCTGATACCCGTCGTCATATCCGGCGCTGGGGTCGAGTTGACTTTTTCTTGGAGCTGATTAAAATAGAGGAGGGAAGGTTGACTCATGAAGGACTTTTTCAAGACGCTGCTGATGGTCATCACGATATCCTCCGCCTTTTTTCTCGGTTTCCATCTCGGCAAAGAGAAGGAACGGGCCAAGATTCCGAAATTCCAGCAGGACTGATATCGCACGCGCGGCGCCGCGTTTCCGCCGAATTTCTGAACGAGGATCGACCATGAATTGGGGTGTGACCGGACTTCTCATCGTTTTCGGAGCCTTCATCCTGCTGCTCGTCTTCAGCCCGAGCATGTCCTGTTTCGGGAAGCGGCTGAAATCGCCGTTCTATCCGCTCATGCGCCGGCGGAAGATCGCGAAGCCGACGTCTTCGTCTGTCCTCGCGGCCTCCATGAGGGCGGAGGCCCGGCCGGCCCGGAAGATTCCCACCGACGACTACGGATTCAAGCTGTCCGACGACCCGGCGCCTCCGCCGCCCAAACCCGGAACCCCCGCCGAGAAAAAAGCCGACGACTACGGCTTCAAGCTTGACTGATCCGGCTGGCGGGTCCGGGGGACCCCGCCGGGGACGAACGCCCGTGCCGAACAAAAGACCTCTTCTCCTCGGAGCCGCCCTGCTGGCGGCCCTCATCCTTCCCGGTTGTCGTCCGCCCCGCGCCGTCCTCGGTCCCGTGCCCTCCGAAATCCGCGAAATCGAAGGCGATGCTTCGCTCAAGATCACCCGGAACGGCGAGACGTCGCGGACCCGGTTCGCCTTCGTTCTCGAGATGTCGCGCCGCGGCCGGGTGGTCGTCACCGATTTCCTAGGCGGGTCGGCGGCGGAGTTCGTCCTCGTGGGCGACGACGGCTATCTCGTCCTGCCCACCAAGAAGGTCTACTGGAAAGCGGGCCCGGCCGAGATCGTCGAGAAGCTCCTGGGATTTCCCCTAACCCTCGACGAGATGGCCGGCCTGATCTGCGGCCGCTGGCCGGCGGACGCCGGGGACAGCGGACCGTTCCGGGAATGGTCCTTCGAGCGCGACGGCGACGGCCGGACCCGGGCCGGCCGGAAGGGCGGCCTCGCATTCACGGTCGGCGAGTTTTTTCCCGGAAGCCCGGTCCCCCGGATCGTGGATTTCGGCGATGCCCTCGGCTCCGGCCGGCTGACCGTCCGTGGAATCGAATTCAACGGGCCGGGCGCCGGAAGCGCCTTCCGCCTAGATTTTCTGGGAGCGTTCTCTCCCAAGAGCTGGGAGGAGATCGCCGGGATCCTGAGACATGAGGATTAGGTCCTTCGCCAAGATCAACCTGGGCCTCGAGGTCCTGCGCAAGCGGCCCGACGGCTATCACGACATCAAAACGCTGTTCCAGTGGATCGACCTCCACGACACGCTCTCGCTCGAGCTCCTCGAGACGTCCGAGATCCGGCTGTCCGGCGATGACCCGACGGTCCCTTGGGACGAAACGAACCTGGTTCATCGGGCGGCGCGGCTCCTCCAGGAGCGGAGCGGCGCCCGCCGCGGAGCCGAGATCCGAGTCGAGAAGCGGATCCCGGCCGGCCGGGGGCTGGCCGGCGGGAGCGGCGACGCGGCCATGACCCTATATGGCCTCAACCGGCTCTGGGATTGCCGCGCCTCCCGGCAGGACTTGCGCGGCTTGGGCGCCGCCCTGGGCTCGGACGTGGCCTATTTTTTCGAGGGCGGCCTCTGCCTCGGCGAGGGCCGGGGCGAGGTCCTCACCCCCCTCCCCGACCTGCCGAACCTCCCCCTGGTCCTGGCCCTGCCGGACTTCCCGGTCCCGACCGCCCAGATCTATGCGAACCTCCGGAGCACGTCCTTGACTTCGGACCCTAAAGACAGTAAAATTAGCGGGTTTTTAGAGGCCCGAGACTTCGGTTTTCTGGAAAATAGACTCGAAGAAACGATCTTTAGACTTTATCCTCAGTTACTAGAGTATAAGAGCCTGTTCCGGGAACACGGGGCGGAATTGTCTCTCGTGACAGGATCGGGCTCCGCCGTCTACGGCCTGTTCCGGGACCGCGGGGCGGCGGGGCGGTGCCTCGCCGAGATGCGCGCGCGCGTCGCGGCCGTCGCGGCCGTCACGCTCTCCCGGGAGCAGGGCTGGAACGCGCTTGATGCTGGGGCGTCGCCAAGCGGTAAGGCAGCGGACTTTGGATCCGCTATTCGGAGGTTCGAATCCTCCCGCCCCAGTTTTTGGGATAGAGATCGAACGAAGGACGATTGAAAAGGAATCGACCATGAAAGTTTTCGCCGGATCTTCCAACCCCGGGCTGGCCCGGGAGATCGCGAACTACCTCAAGATCGAGTTGGGCAAGAGCGTCCTGAAGCGGTTCAGCGACGGCGAGATCCATTTCTACATCGACGAGAACGTGCGCGGCGAGGACGTGTTCATCATCCAGAGCGGCTCGTACGAGGCGAACGTCCATCTCATGGAGCTCCTGCTGATGATCGACGCCTTCAAGCGCGCCTCGGCCGAGCGGATCACGGCCGTGATGCCCTATTACTGCTATTCCCGGCAGGATTGGAAGGACCGGCCTCGCGTCCCCATCTCCGCCCGGCTCGTGGCCGACCTCCTCGAGGCCGCCGGGGTCGGACGCCTCCTGACCATGGACCTCCACTCGCCCCAGATCCAGGGCTTCTTCTCGATCCCGGTCGACAACCTGATCGGATCGCCCGTGCTGGCCAAGCACATCCAGGGCCTCAACCTCGGCCCCCTGACCGTGGTCTCGCCCGACGCCGGCGGCGTGGGCCGGGCCAAATTCTTCGCCAAGCGCCTCGACGCCGGCCTGGCCATCATCGACAAGCGGCGGCCCGAGCCGAACATCGCCCAGGTCTTCAACGTCATCGGCAATGTCAAGGGCCGCCACTGCGTCCTCTTCGACGACATCGTCGACACGGCCAGGACCCTGGTCCTCTCGGCCGAAGCCGTCATGGCCCAGGGGGCGAGCTCGGTCTTCGCCGCTTGCACCCACCCCGTTCTCTCGGGTCCGGCCCTGGGCCGCATCGTGCGCTCTCCCCTGGAGAAGCTCATCGTCTCGAACACCATTCCCTTGAGCGATAAGAGCAAGAGCTGTCCCAAGATCGTCACCCTGTCGGTCGCCGAGATCTTCGGCGAAGCCATCCGGCGGATCAACGAAGGGAGCTCCGTGAGCTCGTTGTTTGTGTAAGGAGGATAGAACATCATGGGTCTCGTCATCAACAGCGAAAAACGCGACGCTTTCGGGAAAAACGCCTCGTACCGCATCCGGAAGTCCGGACGGGTGCCGGCCGTTCTCTACGGCGAAGGCATGGCCGGGGCCTCGCTCATCCTGGACAAGAAGGACATCGTCAAGATCTTGAAATCGGAAAGCGGCGAAAACACGATCTTCAAGGTCGCCTTCGACGGCGGCGAGGCCGACGTCATGATAAAGGACCTCCAGGTCGATTCGACGACGGACGAGCTGCTCCACGCCGACCTGATCAAGATCGCCATGGACAAGACGATCCGGGTCGCGGTCCCGATCGAGCTCTTCGGCGAGGCCGTGGGCGTCAAGACCGAGGGCGGATTCGTGGACTTCATGAGCCGCGAGGTCGAGATCGAATGCCTCCCGGCCGAAATCCCCGACGTCATCAAGATCGACATCTCCGGACTCCACCTCCACCAGTCCCTCAAGATCGCCGACATCACCCCGCCCGCGGGCGTCAAGCTGCTCGGCGAGCCGAATGCGGTCGTCGTCCTGATCCAGGTGCCGCACGAAGAGAAGGTCGAGGTCAAGGCCGAGGAAGTCGTGGCCGTCGAGGGCGCGCCGGCCGCCGCCGCCGCGGAACCCGAGGTCATCAAGAAGGAACGGAAGAAGGACGAGGCCGAGGAGAAGTAAGGCGTGTGGGCCGTCGTGGGCCTGGGCAATCCCGGCCGGGAATACGCCGACACCCGCCACAACGCGGGGTACCTCGCCGTCAAGCGCCTGGCCGGGTCCTGGGACGTGCGGGTGAAGAAGCCGCGCTACCTCTCCAAGACGGCCGAATTGAAGCGCGGGACGGAAAAGGTGCTGCTCGTCCTGCCCCAGACGTTCATGAACAGCAGCGGCCGGGCGGTGGGCGAGCTCGTCCGCGGGCTGCGGATCGATCCGGCCCGGCTGCTCGTCGTCTACGACGACATCGACATCCCGCTCGGCGAGATCCGGATCCGCAAGGACGGCGGGCCGGGGACGCACAAGGGGATGGTCTCGATCGTCCAGGAGATCGGGACCACGAAGTTCCCCCGCCTCCGGGTGGGGATCGGGACGGCGAACGCCGGGGAGGACATCGTCCGCTACGTGCTCTCGCCGTTCCGGCGGACGGAAAAGGCCCTCCTCGGGGAGGCCCTGGAGAAGGCCCGCGAGGCCCTGGAGTTGATCGTCGCCGGCGACATCGACCGGGCGATGAATTTGTACAATTGAGGTTGCATCAGGGGAAATCGAACGAGTTCTCCTTGCTCCTCTTCCGAGAGAGGGGGAGCTGCCAAACCATAAGGAGGTTTTCATGAGACTCTACGAAACCGGATTTCTCGTCTCTCCCAACCTGACCGAGGAAGAGGCGGAGGCCATCGTCCAACAGATGGTCGAGGTCGTGTCCCAGAAGGCCGGGAAGATGTCCCGGATCGAGAAATGGGGCAAACGCAAGATGGCCTACCCGATCAAGCGGCTCGGGGAGGCCTATTACGTCTTCTTCCACTACGAGAGCGGCCCCGAGGTCCCTCTCGAGCTGGCCCGGCGCTTCCGCCAGATGGACACTATCCTCCGGCACCTGACCCTGGTCAAGGAAACGCAGCAGAACGTGCGGAAAAAGAAGAAGGCCGGCGGCCGGAATCGGGCCAAGGACGTCGCCGCGGAAGAGGCCGCCCCGGCGGCCGCCGCGGCCGCGGGCGCCGACACCAAGAAACACGAGGAGGCGTAAGATGCCGAGAGAAGAAAGGGCCGAAAAGGGTTCCTACAAGAAGTTCTTCCCGCCGAAGAAGAAGTTCTGCCGGTTCTGCCAGCGGAACGTGAAGTTCATCGATCACAAGAACGTCGACATCCTGAAGCGGTATATCCCCGATCGGGGCAAGATCTCCCCCCGCCGCGTCACCGGAACGTGCGCCTTCCACCAGCGGAAGCTGGCCGAGGCCGTGAAGCGGGCGCGCCTCCTGGCGCTGCTGCCCTACGTCGTAGAGTGAGGACCGCGCGCGAACGCGAGGACACCATGAAAGTCATATTGAAGCAAGACGTGGAGAACGTGGGCCGCAAGGGCGACATCCTCAATGTCGCCTCGGGCTTCGGGCGAAACTTCCTCATCCCCCGCAAGCTCGCCCTCGTGGTCACGCTTTCGAACATGAAGATGGTCGAGCTCGAGCGGAAATCGCTGAAGAAGAAAGTCGAGGTGGAGCGGCTGTCCTACCGGGACCTCATCCAGCGGCTCAACCAGGTGACCCTGAGCTTCGCCCGCAAGGCCGGCGAGAAGGACCACATCTTCGGATCGGTGAGCGCCACGGACATCAAGGACGCCCTGGACAAGCTGGGCTTCGAGATCGACAAGAAGAAGATCGCCCTGGAAGAACCCTTGAAACGGTTGGGCAACTACACGATCGCCGTCAAGGTCTTCCACGACGACAAGGCCGAGATCAAGGTCGCCGTCGTCAAGGAAGAGGAGCCGGCCCTGGTAAGCGCCGACGACAAGCCGGCCGCCGGATAACGGGCTTCCGCCGGAAAGGGCGCCGCCCGCGCCCTCCGGCGGCGTGGTCTGGCCCTGGTCGGCATTCTGGCGTAAAATGTTCCAGGGAAGGAAGGCCGGGAACGGAGCGGCCTTCGGAAGGAAACCCAGGCCAAGGGTTTCCTTCCCTGAGCGACAGGAAGGAAGGGACGCGTGGAACTCGACCTGATGTTCCTGAAGAAGACCCCGCCCCACAGCCCCGAGGCCGAAAAGAACGTCCTGGGCGGGATCCTGGTCAACAACAAAAGCCTGAACGTCGTCCTGTCCGTCATCTCGCCCGAGGACCTCTACCAGGAGTCGCACCGCAAGATCCTCGACCGGATCATCCACCTCGTGGACAAAGGGATCCCGGTCGAGCTCCTCTCCTTGAGCGAGGAGCTGCGGCGGGCCGGAGCGCTCGAGGATGTCGGAGGGGCGGCCTACATCGCCTCCTTGATGGACGGCGTGCCGAAGAGCCTCAACGTCGAATACTACGCCAAGATCATCAAGGAGAAGGCCCTCCTCCGGCGGCTGATCCTGTCCTCGGCCAAGATCATCAGCTCGAGCTACGAGCAGAAGGAGGACGCGGACGACCTCCTCACGAGCGCCCAGGAGTCCATCCTCGACGTCGCCGAGCAGCGGACCCGGCAGGGATTCCTCGCCCTGTCCCAGCTCGCGCCCTTGACCATGCAGCAGATCGAGGGCATGGCCCTGCGCCGCGAAGCGGTGACCGGAGTACCCTCGGGCTTCCGTATGCTCGACCAGATCACGGCGGGGTTCCAAGGCTCCGAGCTCGTGATCGTCGCCGCCCGTCCCTCCATGGGCAAGACCGCGCTCTGCCTGAACATCACCCAGTACGTCGGATTGAAGACCGACAAGTCCGTCGGCTTCTTCTCGATGGAGATGTCGAAGGAGTCGATCGTGACCCGGATGCTCTGCGCCGACGCCGGGGTCAACATCCGCGATGCCCGGACCGGGTTGATCAACGACCGCGAGCTCGAGAAGCTGCGGCTGAGCGCCGAGCGCCTCGCCGCGGCGCGGATCTACATCGACGAAACGCCGGCCCTCACCCTGATGGAGATGAAGGCCAAGGCCCGGCGCCTCAAGCTCGAACGCCATCTCGACGTCGTCTTCATCGACTACATCCAGCTCATGCGGGTGGGCGGCCGCTACGAGAACCGCAACCAGGAGATGTCGTTCATCTCCCGGTCCCTCAAGGAGCTGGCCAAGGAGCTCCAGATCCCCGTGGTGGGCATCTCCCAGCTCAGCCGGGCGCCCGAAAAGAACCGGAGCAAGCCCCGGCCGCAGCTTTCAGACCTCCGCGAGTCGGGGGCCATCGAGCAGGACGCCGACGTCGTCATCTTCATCTTCCGGCCGGAGATGTACATGTCCCGGGAAGAGCGCCAGACCGACACCAAGTGGAAGGGCGTGGCCGAGGTCATCGTCGCCAAGCAGCGGAACGGCCCGACCGACACGGTCCTCCTCGCCTTCCAGGACAAATACGCCAAGTTCCAGGACGCCGATTTCTCCTATCTCAAGCAGGAGACCGAGGGATAAGAATGCCCGCCCTCCCGTTGGCCGGGCCGATGCGGAACTTTATTATCCAGATCGGCGAAATCGCGGAGCTGGCCTTCCGGACGTTTCGGAACCTGTTCCGGAAGCCCTGGGAGGGCCGGATCTTCCTCCAGCAGCTCGACGAGATCGGCGCCCGGACGTTGCCCGTCGTCTCCCTGACCGCCGCCTTCGGCGGGCTGGTCTTCGGCCTGCAGACCTACGTCGGCTTCCATCGCTACATCGGACAGGGCTCCGAGGCTTACGGCGGTCCGATCATCTCCCTCGGTCTATCCAAGGAGCTCATCCCGATCCTCGTCGGGCTCATGGTCGCCGGACGGGTCGGGTCGTCGATGGCCGCCGAGATCGGGACGATGCGCATCACCGAGCAGGTGGATGCCCTGTTCAGCCTCGGGGCGGACCCGAACCGGTACCTTGTCGTCCCCCGGACGGCGGCCGCCTTCCTGATGCTCCCCTGCCTGACCCTGTTCGGCGATCTGATCGGCATCCTCTGCGGCATGCTTTACAACGTGACGATCATGGGCGTCAACGGGACGGTCTACATCCGCAACACGCTCCTCTACCTTCAGTTCTGGGACGTCGCCACCGGGCTCATCAAGGCCTCGGTCTTCGGGGTGATCATCGCCATCGTCGGCTGCTGGCAGGGCCTCAAGACGGAGGGAGGAGCGGAGGGCGTGGGCCGGGCGACGACGCGGACGGTCGTCATCGCCAGCATCAGCATCCTCATCGTCAATTTCTTCATGAGCAAGTTCCTTCCCGGATGACCCGATGATCCGCATCGCCGGCCTCTTCAAGTCCTTCGGTCCGAAGGTCGTTCTCTCCGGCGTCGACCTCGAGATCCGGACGGGCGAAACGATGGTCGTCATCGGGCAGAGCGGATCGGGGAAGAGCGTCCTTCTCAAGCACCTCATCGGGATCCTGGCCCCGGACGCGGGGACGATCGAGATCGACGGCCTCGAGGTCACGCGCCTCCGGGGCGACGCGCGGCAAGCCGCGACCCGCAAGTTCGGGATGCTCTTCCAGGGCGCAGCCCTTTTCGATTCGATGACCGTGGCCCAGAACGTGGCCTTCGGCCTGGAACGATACATGGACCTCCGGCCGGACGAGGTCGCGGCCCGCGTGGCCGACAGCCTGGAGAAAGTCGGGCTGCGCGGGATCGACGGACTGATGCCCCACGAGCTCAGCGGCGGGATGAAGAAGCGGGTCGGGCTGGCCCGGGCGATCGCTTACCAGCCGGAGATCATGCTCTACGACGAGCCCTCGACCGGCATCGACCCCATCCGGGCGGACGCGATCAACGAGCTTGTCATCCTCCTCCAGCGGGAGATGCGGGTGACCTCGGTGGTCATCACCCACGACATGGTGAGTGCCTCCAAGGTCGCGGACCGGATCGCCATGCTCTACGAGGGACGGATCGTCGCCCTCGGGACGCCCTCCGAGATCCGGGACTCGGACAATGCCGTCGTCCAGCAGTTCATTCACGGACGGGCCGAGGGCCCGATCCGGAACTGGTGACCCGGGAAGGACAGATCCATGAAACGCGAGCTTCGCATTGGAATTTTCGTCGGGACGGCCCTGCTCATCGTGGCCGTCTTCGTCTTCATCGTCGGAGACCTGTCGGTCCTGTTTAAGAAGGCAGGCTATGCCGTGTTCGTCGATTTCGATTCGGCCGCCGGCCTGGAGAACCGGAGCGTGGTCAAGATGTCGGGCGTCAAAATCGGCGCCATCGAGGACATCAAGCTCAGCCGGCGGAAGGCCCGCATCACGCTCTCGATCTACGCCGGTACCGAAATCCCCAAGGACTCCAAGGCGACGACCTCGTCGCTTGGACTCCTCGGCGAAAAATACATGGAAATCATCCCCGGCGATTCCCTGGAGAACTGCCGGCCGGGCGACGCGTTGGGCTCGCAGCCGGTGATGGGCTTCGACCAAATCGGCGGCCTGCTCCAGTCCGTCGGGACCGAGGTCACGGAGGCCGGCCGGGCGGTCAAGGACGCCCTCGGCCCGGAGACGCGGGCCAACCTGAACCGGACGATCGAGAACTTGGCCTCTCTTTCATCCGAGCTCAAGGATCTCGTCGGGCGGAACCGGGGGGAGATCGGCAAGACCGTGGACGAGGCCGGGCGGGCATTCCGCAACTTGAACCTGAAGATCGACGAAACCGCGGCCGGGTTGAACGACACGCTCCGCCTCCTCAAAGACATCGCCGCCGAGAACCGGGAGAACGTCAAGATCGATCTCCAGGGGATCAAGTCGCTGATCGACAAGATCGAAGAGTCGCTCAAGCTCCTGAACGCGGCGCTCGAGAAAGCCACCAAGGGCGAGGGGACGGTCGGAAAGCTCATCCAGGATCCGGCGCTCTACGACAAGGCCGCAAAGGCAGTCGAGGACATCGGCTCCGTGTCCCGGTCGGTCTCCTCGCTCCGCGTCCTGTTCGACGTCCGGGCGGAGGGCCTGCCGAAGAGCGGCCTCGTCCGGCCGGTCTTCCAGCTGGGCCTGCGCGTTTCGCCCCGGGCGTTTTTCGAGGCGGGCCTGGTCCGTGACCCGTGGTTGGACGAATTCGCCTTCTCCCTGCTCGGCGGCTACCGCGTGGGGGATTTTGCGCCGCGGTTCGGCCTGATCGAGTCCCAGTTCGGTATCGGTCTCGACTATTACGCCTTCAACGACGCGGGGATGCTCCGGGCGGAGGGCTTCGATTTCAACCGGCCGGGCCGGCCGCGATTCCGGCTCTCGGCCCGCTTCGCGCCCTGGAACTCGCTCTATTTCATCCTCGGCGCCGACGAGCTCGCCCTGGCGGCGCGGCGCGAGATTTTCTTCGGCTTGGGAGTGACGCTCCGGTGAAAGCCAAGGCCGTCTTCATCTGCCAGAGCTGCGGGACGCAGTCCCCCAAATGGATGGGCCGCTGCTCCGGCTGCGGCGAATGGAACACGTTCGTCGAGGAGATCGAGCCCGAGGCCGGCGCCGGCGCCGAGTATTCATTCCCGGTCAGCGAGCCCGTCCTCTACAAGGACATCAAAGAGACCCGGAACCCGCGGCTCAAGGTCAAGATCGAGGAGTTCAACAAGGTCATCGGCGGCGGCGTCGTCCTCGGGTCGCTGACCCTCATCGGCGGCGAGCCGGGCATCGGCAAGTCCACCCTCCTCCTCCAGGTCTCGCGCGATTTCGCTGTGGACGGCGAGAAGGTCCTTTACGTCTCGGCCGAGGAGTCGCTCGAGCAGCTCAAGCTCCGCGGCGACCGCCTCGGCGTCCGCGACGGGCAGCTCTACCTCCTGGCCGAGACCTCGCTCGAGCGCATTCTGGCCCAGGCCGAGAAGATCATGCCCGGGATCCTCGTCCTGGACTCGGTCCAGACCGTATTCTCGGGCGCCCTGGCCTCGAGCCCCGGGACGATCAGCCAGGTCCGCGAGGTCGCCAACCAGCTCTTCCGCTTTTCCAAGCGGAACCGGGTCTCCTCGTTCCTGATCGGCCACATCACCAAGGAGGGCTCGCTCGCCGGCCCTAAATCCCTCGAGCACATGGTTGACGTCGTCCTCCTCTTCGAGGGCGAGCGAGACCACAGCCACCGCGTCCTGCGGGCGCTCAAGAACCGGTTCGGCCCGGTCTCGGAGCTGGCCATCTTCGAAATGGCCGCCTCGGGGCTGCAGGCGATCGCGAACCCGTCGGCCTTCTTCCTCAAGGAGCGGCCGGCCCACGCCGCGGGGAGCTCGGTCGCTGCGACCATCAAGGGGACGCGCCCGCTCCTCGTCGAAATCCAGGCGCTCGTCTCCTCGACCCTGTTCAACGCCAACCCCCGGCGGATGACGGTCGGCCTCGACCACTACCGGACGGCGATGCTCCTGGCCGTCATCGAAAAGAAGCTGGGCTACGGGTTCTCCGGCGACGACATCTACCTGAACGTGGCCGGCGGGCTCGCGATCGACGAGCCGGCCGCGGACCTGGGGACCGCCCTGGCCGTGGTCTCGTGTCTGAAGAACCGGCCCCTGCCCGCGACCCTGGCCTCCTTCGGCGAAGTAGGGCTGTCGGGCGAGATCCGGTCGGTTGGCCTGGCCCTCGCCCGGGTCAAGGAAGCGGCCTCCCTCGGCTTCACGACGGTCGTGCTTCCCCAGGGCAACGCCGCCGGCCTCGAGCGGGAATCCCTCCCCGGCGTCACGCTCCTCGGTGCGGCCAGCCTCAAGCAGGCCATTGACCTCGTCTTCTGATTGTTGTAAGGATAGAGCATTCATAAAAGAAATGATCATAAGGACGGTCTGATGGGTATTTTAATCTTCCGCATTTTTATCATCGCCCTGGTCGCCACGGCCGGCTACTTCATTCCGGTCTTCGGATTGCCGAAACCGGCGTCGGCGGGGATCGCTTTCGCCCTGGCCGTGGTCCTCATGCATCTCGAGACCCGCATCCGGAAGACCCAGTTCAAAGTGATCTGGGGCTCGACGATCGGCACGTTCGCCGGCGTCTTCCTCGGCTGGGTCCTGGGGACGGTCTACCGGACGATCACCGACGATCATCCCACCTCGCTCTTCATCCGGGTCTTCTTCCTGATCATCATGCCCTACATCGGCTTCCTCGTCGGGACCCGCAAGTCCGAGTGGCTCGACCCGGCCTACTTGTTCCGCTTCTTCCGGGAGAAGAGCGTCGGCCGGACGTTCAAGATCCTGGACACGAGCGTCATCATCGACGGCCGGATCACCGACCTCTGCGACACAGGCTTCATCGAGGGCACGCTCGTCATCCCCCAGTTCGTCCTGAAGGAGCTGCAGCTCGTGGCCGACTCCTCGGACGGCCTGAAGCGGCAGCGCGGCCGGCGCGGCCTCGACATCCTCAACCACCTCCAGAAATCGTCCCAGATCTCGGTGACGATCACCGAGATGGACTTCCCCGACATCCGCGACGTCGACTCGAAGCTCATCGAGCTGGCCAAGCGCCTCGATGCCAAGCTCGTGACGAACGACGTCAACCTGAACAAGATCGCCCAGCTCCAGGGAATCTCCGTGCTCAACATCAACGAGCTGGCCAACGCTTTGAAGCCCGTCGTCCTGCCGGGCGAGGGCATGAAGGTCTTCATCATCAAGGAAGGCAAGGAAAAGGACCAGGGCGTCGCCTACCTCGACGATGGGACGATGGTCGTCATCGACAATTCGCGCCGCCTTATCGGCCAGAACGTGGACATTACCGTCACCTCGGTCCTCCAGACGACCGTGGGCAAGATGATCTTCGGCCGCTACAACGAAGACCGATGACCCGGGTCACGGCGGTTGTCGTCGCCGCCGGCGAAGGCCGGCGGTTCGGGGCCTTCAAGCAGTTCGCCGCGCTCCGCGGCAAGTCCGTGCTGGACTGGAGCCTCTGGGCCTTCGCCTCCCATCCCCTCATCGGCGCGATCGTCCTCGTCCTCCCGGACGAGGAGCGCGGGGCGTCGTACCTGCGGGCCTATCCCGAGATCGCGGCCGCGGTGAAAGGCGGGGTGCGGCGCCAGGATTCCGTGGCGAATGGCATCCGGGCGATCGGCGGCGGGCCGGAGGACATCGTCCTGGTCCACGACGGCGCGCGCCCCTTGGTGGGCCGGGACCTCATCTCCCGGGTGGTCGAGGAGGCCGAGCGGAGCGGGGCGGCGATCCCGGTCATCCCCGTGGAGGACACGGTGAAGGAGATCGAGGCCGGGGCCGTGATCCGGACCCTCGACCGGTCGACGCTCGTTCGCGTGCAGACGCCCCAGGGGTTCGCCCTCGGCCTGCTCCGGCGGGCCCTCGACGCCGCGGCGGCGGGCGGCTACGAAGGTGCGGACGAGGCGTCGCTCGTCGAGCGGATCGGGGGGAGGATCTTCACGGTCGCCGGGGACCCGCGCAACATCAAGATCACGGAACCCCGGGACCTCGTTTGGGCGGAGGCCTGTTTCGATGATGAGATCCGGAATCGGATATGACCTGCACCGGCTGGCGCCGGGGCGGACGCTCTACCTGGGCGGGATCGAAATCCCCCACTCCGCGGGGCTCGTCGGCCACTCGGACGGCGACGCCCTGATCCACGCTCTTATCGACGCGATCCTCGGCGCGATGGGCGAAGGCGACGTCGGCCGGCTCTTTCCCGACGACGATCCCCGGACGGAGGGCATCCGCAGCACGACTCTGCTCCGCGACGTTTGCGCCCGCCTCAGGAAAAAGAAGCTGGCCGTCCTCCACGCCGATGCCGTGGTCGTGGCCGAGCGGCCCAAGCTCGGCCCCCATTTCCCGGAGATGAAGAAAGCGCTCTGCCCGATCCTCGGCCTGCCGCCGGACCGGCTGGGCCTCAAGGCCAAGACGAACGAGGGGCTGGGGCTCATCGGCCGGGGCCGGGCCATCGCCTGCTGGGCCGTGGTCCTCGTCGGGAGAAAGGTCTGACGGCCGGGAAAAAGGCGAGAAAAAAGGCCGCCGGTTTCTCTTGGGGAGAAGACCGGCGGCCCGTCAGAGGAGGGGGTTATGAGGACATCGGGGCGGAAATCCGTTCCCGATGTTGTTTCCCGGATCAGGGCGTGACGTGGTCCGCCTCGGCTTTCGCCAGATAGCTGGCGATCATTTCGTAGCCGGCCTTCTTGCCGAGTTTCATCAAATCGACCGAAGGTCCGGCGATCAGGCTGAAGGCCGCGAGCGAGAGGAAGGCCGACGCCACTAGGATCACGATTTTCTCCTTGAGTCTCATGGGCATTCTCCTATTCATGTTTTCTTCTTTTTTTGTTTCTCATTGAATTAGACCGAGCTCCGGGCCAAACCTTTGCAGAAGAGGGCGAGGGGTAGAGGGCCGTCGGCCCGCCGGTTTCCCCGGCGAGGAAACCGGCTCATTTCCTCGGCTCGCTCCCAGCGGCGCTGAGCGCCGCTGGTCCATGCCCGCTCGCCTCCGGATGGCCTCCTTGCCCTCTACCCCTCGCCCTGGAGAAGACCTCGAGGGCCGAAGACCGGTTTTCGAACCGTCCCCTCCTCGCCCGGGAAAAGTGAAAAGAAAGAGGCTGCATCCAGATTGAGTGGAGCGCCTCTGCGCCACCCCATTTTGAATTGAAATATCCATCATCCTAATTAAACGTAGGAGCGAGCTAAAAGGTTACAGGTGCTGTTGAGAGCGCAGCCGGGCGAAGGGGAAGAGAGCGAGCCTCTTCCCCTTTGCCCAGAAAGGTGAGCCGCGAGAGCGACTGGGGCGGAAGCCGCGCCCTCCTCGCTCCCCTTTATTGACTTCAATCGACGAGACGATATATGCTCGAACTACTTCATGAAAGGAGACCGTCAGGGATGAAGAAAACATACGGATTATGGGCGTTTTTCGGCCTGTTCGCGATGATCCTGTTGATGACCTCGGCTCAGGATTTCGAGGCCCCGGGCCGCCGCGCCTCGCAGCCGACCAAGGCGTACATCGTTGGCGGCGTGCGCCACGGCGCGAGCTTCTTTCCGCTAGCGAACTATCCCATGACCAAGCCCAAGGTCCAGGGCCAGATCGATTTCCAGCATTATCACACCTATGACGAAGTCATTTATTTCCTGAACAAATGGGCCAAGGACTTCCCGAACCTCGTCGACCTCTATTCGGTCGGCAAGAGCTTCGAAGGCCGGGACATCTGGCAGATCACGATCACCAACAAGGCGACCGGCAAGGACACGGACAAGCCGGCGATGTTCGTCGAAGGCAACCGCCACTCGGGCGAGGTGACCGCCGCGGAGTGCGCCCTGTGGATCGGCTGGCACGTCCTGTCCAACTACGGCAAGGACCCCGAGATCACGAAGCTCGTCGACACGAAGACGCTCTACCTCAAGCCCAAGAACAACCCCGACGGTTCCGACCTCTATCTGCTGACCGCCCAGTCCAACCGGAGCACGGTCCGGCCTTATGACGACGACGGCGACGGCCTGCTCGACGAGGACCCGCCCGAGGACATCGACGGCGACGGCTTCATCCTTCAGATGCGAAAGAAGGTCGAACCGGGCAAGGGGACGATGACGATCGACCCGGCCGACAAGTCCGGCCGGCTGATGATCCGCGCCGCGGACGGCAAGGGCGACTACATGACGTATTCCGAGGGCATCGACAACGACGGCGACGGGCGGGTGAACGAGGACGGCATCGGCGGACTCGACCTGCACCGGAACTACGTCGAGAACTGGCGGCCCATGCCCGGCCTCGATTTCACCGGCCGCGGCTGGACGCAGGGCGGGGCGGGCGAATACCCCCTTTCCGAAACCGAGACGCGGGCCGTGGTGATGTTCCTCCTCGAACATCCGAACGTCTCGATCGGCCAGACGATGGATACGTCCGTCCCCATGCTCCTCCACGGGCCGTCGACCAGCCGCATGGACGAGTCGATGTTCCCCGAGGACTTGAAGATCTATAAGTATTTCGACGAGGAAGGCAAGAAGATCACCGGCTACGCGCGCGCCGGCGACACTTATTACGACTATTCCGTCGGCAACCGCGGCGAGCGGGGCGGCGGACCCGGCAGGGCCGGCGCTCCCCCGGCCGGCGGCGCGAGAGCGGACGCGGGACGGCGGGGCGGCCAGGCCCCGGCGATGGACGCCGGCGGCGAGCTCCGCGGCTCGCCTCTCTTCGGCCATTCCCCCGATTTCGGCTATTTCTATTACGGCTCGGTCTGGTACGGCGACGAGCTCTGGAACGGCGGCCGCCTCAAGGACTACGACGGCGACGGCCGCGTCACGCCGCTCGAACAGCTCCGCTATATCGACGAGGAGCTCGGCGGGAAATATTTCGTCCCCTGGCATAAGGTTAACCACCCGACCCTCGGCGAAGTGGAGATCGGCGGCTTCAATCCGAAATTCTGGAACCAGAACCCGCCGCCCGAGCTCCTCGAGGAGTGGATTAAGAAGGAGGCCATGTTCAACATGCTCCTCTACAAGTCCCTCCCCCAGGTAAAAATTGTCTCGACGAAAGTCCAACCCGTGAAAAAAGAACCGGGCACGTTTGAAATCGTGAGCGTGTTCACGAACGAGGGCTTCCTGCCGACCGCCCTCAAGCAGGCCGACCGGGTGAAGATCGTCCGGCCCGACGCCGTCCAGATCGCGCTGCCCGCCGGGCTGGAATTCGTGGGCAGCCGGGCGCGCCAGGAGATCGGCTATCTGCAGTCGAAGCAGACGAAAGAGGTCCGGTGGAAGGTCAAGGGCCAGCTCAAGCCCGACGCCGAGGCCGAGGTGACGATCGGCTCGACCCGCGGCGGCGTGCAGAAGGCGAAATTCAAGCTCGCCGGATAAAACGGGAAGAGCTCTCTCCCGCAGTTGTCCTTGACGAGAGGCCTTATCCGGCGCTGGGGTCGGCCCCCGGCCCTCCGGGGGAACCAGTCCCGTCGGTTCCCCCCCGCCCTCAGCCCTAAAGGGCTGAGGGCGGGGCCTCCCCTCCGCTATGAGGGCCTTGGGGCCGACCCCAGCGCCGGATTGGCGCCCGCTGGAAGGGGTCGTCCCCTCCGGCTAGACTTTTGATTTTTCTAAGACGATCATGGATCTATCTTATATAGCCGACGCGGAACCGTACCAAAAGCTGATCGAGCTCGCCCGGGGAAAAACGCCGGCCGTTCTCGCCACCGTCGTCGAAACCGACGGCTCCACCCCCCAGGTGGCCGGCGCGAGCGCCCTGTTCGCGGCGGACGGCCGGGTCTGCGGCACGGTCGGTGGCGGAATCGGCGAGGCGCGCGTCGAGGCGTTGGCCCGTCGGGCGCTCCGGACCGGCGCATCCCTTCTCCGGACGTTCGATTTCGGCAAGAACCCGACGGACGAGGGCGAAGCGATCTGCGGCGGCCGGCTCCGGGTCCTGATCGACGCTCGTCCGGCGCGGCACATTGCGGCGTTTCTGGCGATGAGTCAAGCCGTCCGGAAAAGACAGGCCGGCCTCCTGGCCGTCCGGATCGGACGAACGGGCGATCCCGGCCGCGTCACGGTCCGCCGTTTCTGGCTCCCCATCAACGTCCCTGCGTCCGCTCTCGCCAAGTCGGCGCTCCGTCCCTTCGAGGAGGCCCTCCGCGCCGGCGCCCGGGCCGGCGCGCCGGGCTGGTTCTCCCGGAAGGCGGGCCGGCTCTATGTCGAGCCGCATCTCCCTCCCCCCCGGCTGTTCATCGCCGGCGCGGGCCATGTCGGCCGGGCCGCGGCCCACCTGGGCCGTCTCCTGAATTTCGAGGTCGTCGTGGTCGACGACCGGCCGGAATTCGCCAACGCCGACCGTTTCCCCGAGGCCAAGCGGGTCATCGTCGCCGACGTCGCTCGGACCCTGCGCGAGTTCCCCGTCGGTCCGGACACCTACGTCGTGATCGTCACCCGGGGGCATCGCCACGACGAGGACGCCCTGCGGGCCTGCGTCCGGAGAAAGGCGGCCTACATCGGGATGATCGGGAGCGCGCGCAAGGTCGGCTTGCTCCGGGAGCGGTTTTTGAAAAACGGCTGGTGCTCCACCGCGGAATGGGACCGGGTCCGGACGCCGATCGGCCTGCCCATCGGGTCCAAGACCGTGGAGGAAATCGCGGTCAGCATCGCCGCCGAACTCGTCGCCGTCCGGAGCGTGAGGCGGAAACTGGAGAGTGGCGCGTGATCTGGGCCATCGTCCTGGCCGCGGGCGAATCGAAGCGCATGGGGAGGCCGAAACAGGTCCTCCCATACGGGAGGAGCACGATCCTTGAAACCGTCCTGGACCACGTGCTCGCGTCCCCGGTCGACGGGACCCTGGTCGTTCTGGGGGCGGCAGCCGACAAGGTCGCCCCTCTCCTCGCGAAGCTTCCCGTGGAGACGATCGTGAACCCCGACTTTCGCTCGGGGATGCTGTCCTCGGTCCAACGGGGGATCCGGGCCCTTCCCGCCTCCGCCCGGGCGGCCTTGATTTTTCTGGGAGATCAGCCCGCGGTCGGCCCGGAAACGTCCGGCCGGGTCCTCGCCGCCTACCGGGTTTCGGGCCGGGGGATCGTCCTCCCCGTCCATGCCGGCCGTGGCGGGCACCCCCTCCTCATCGATCTCAAGTACCGGGCGGAAATCGACGGGTTGAGCGCCGGGATCGGCCTCCGTGAGCTCCTGGTCCGCCATCCGGACGATATTTTCCGGGTCGAAATCGACGATCCGGGAGTGCTCCTTGACATCGACACCCCCGAAGATTATCACAGCCGACAATGATTTTTATCGACAACAGATATTCGGCTAAGGGCCATCTCCCGAAAGATGGGAAAAAAAAGGGAAGATTTCCCCCCCCCCAACGTCTAAAAGATGTGTAAGGAGGTTTACATGAAAAAAGCGCTTTTACTCTCTCTGGTCGTTCTTCTCACCGGGATCGCGGTCTTCGCGGCCGCCAACCTGACGGGCAACTGGGAGTTCACCATGACCACCCAGCGCGGCGAGCAGAAGTCCGACATGGTCATCACCCAGACCGGCGACAAGCTCGAAGTCGTCATGAAGAGAACCAACCCCCAGGGCCAGGTCACCGAGACCAAGGGCACCGGCACAGTGACCGTCGCCGACGTTGAGTTCTCGATCACCCGCACCGGCCGGGACGGCACGCCCATGACCACGACCTACAAAGGCAAGATCGTCGACGACAACACGATCTCCGGCAAGGTCACCATGGGCCAGGCGGAAGTGGACTGGAAAGCCACCCGCAAGAAGTAACGTCTCCCCCTTCATTCCGATCTGTTCCTAGGACCGAATCCCCCTCCTATCTCCAGGACCTGGAGAAGGAGGGGGATTTTGCTTTTTTGCCGGCCTTCGGCCGGATTCTCTTATCACAATCCCCGGAATCTGCTATACTTTCGGGGCTCCAGAGGCCGGTCCGTCGCAACGTAAGCGGCCGGCCGCGGGTTTTGGCTGAGAGCCGTCGTTAATCTGGAAGATTTCCCCGCGCCCTTCGTCTAATTAATGACGGAGGTCAAAGGCCATGATTTCGCATGGAAGACATCACGCTCGTCAAGCAGGCCCAACAAGGGAGCCGCGGCGCCTTCGAGGACCTCGTCAAAAGGTATGAACGAAAAGTGTTTCATTTAGCATACGGCTTCGTCCAGGACCGCGCCACGGCCGATGATCTGGCCCAGGAGGTCTTCATCAAGGTCTATTTCGCCCTGGCGAAGTTCCATTTCAAGTCCGAGTTCGGGACCTGGCTCTACCGGATCGCGGTCAACCACATCAAGGACCACCTCCGGAAGACGGCCCGGAAAAAGGAAGTGTCGCTCGAGGAATTCGCCGATCTGCGCGTGAGCAGCGGCGACGAAATCAAGGAACGCGAAGAGATGCGGGCCCAGGACGAACGGAAGAAGGTCATTTTCCGGGTCCTCGCGGCCCTTCCCGAGAAATACCGGACGATCCTGACCCTGCGGGACGTCCGTGGGCTTTCGTACGAGGAGGTCGCCGGGATCCTGGCGATCTCCCCCGGGACGGTGGACTCGCGTCTCCACCGGGCCCGCAAGATGCTCCGGAAAAAGATGGCGCCCTATGTGGGCCCGGAAGGAGGGGCAGATGAGATGTAAGGAAGCTCGAAAGAACCTCTTGCGGTCGATGGATAGCCGCCTGCCGGAGGGCCGGCGGGACGAGCTGGCGGGCCACGTGGCCGCCTGCCCGGGCTGCCGCGCCTTCGGGCGCGACGGCGGCGAGATGCTCGGCCTCCTGAAGGAGGGCCGGGAGCCCGAGCCCCTGCCCTATTTCCAGGAGCGGCTCTGGGCCAAGATCGCCGAACGGGAGAAATCCGAGTCCTGGGCGGTCTGGATGCGGTGGAGCCTCCGGGCGATCCCCGTCGCCCTGGCGCTCATCGCCGTCTTCATCGGCGCCCTCGTCTTCATCAGCCCCCCGCTCGACGAGGACATGAGCAGGCCCGCCGCGCTCCTGATCAAGAACGTCAACCCCTTGGCCGAGACGAACGCCCTGTTCAACGAAGAGAAAACCGAGAACAAAAACATGATGATCATATTCGCCGGGAACGAGATCGTCCCCGCCCGGAGATACCAGCCGTGAGCAAACCGAAACTGTGGATCGCCCTGGCTCTCGTCCTGGTCTTTGCCGCCGGGCTCGTCGTCGGCGCGTTCGGCGGACGCTGGCTCCTGGCCAAGCGGTCCCCGGACCGGCGGCCCGACAACGCCGAGCGCTATCCCTCGCAGGAGCGCTGGGCCAAGGAGCTGGGACTCACGGCCGAGCAGCAGGCCAAGATCCGGGAGATCTTCAAGCAGAACGAAGACCGGATCAAGGAGCTGCGGAGCGACTATTATAAGCACATCGGGGAGATGCGGGACGCGCTGAGAAAGGACATCGACGCCGTCCTGACCCCCGAGCAGCGGCAGAAAATGGCGGCGATGATCCAGAAGATGGAGCAGCGCCGTAGAGAAAATTCCCCGAGGGACAAGCGCAGCGAATCCCCGAGCAAGGGAAATCCCATCAAGGAGAAGCAAGGTGAAAAAGAAACTGATCATCGGAGTGGTGGTCCTGGCGGTTCTCGTGGCAGCCGGCCTGGGACTGGGCCTTTTTAAGGGCGGCAAGAACAGCAAGGTCAAATACCGGACCGACGTCATCTCCAAGGGCGACATCGAGGCCACGGTCGTGACCTCGGGGACCCTGGACGCCGTCACCGTCGTCGACGTGGGCAGCCAGGTATCGGGCAAGATCGCCAAGCTTTTCGCCGATTTCAATTCCCCGGTCAAGGCCGGCCAGATCGTGGCCCAGCTCGATCTGGACCTCCTCCAGGCCAAGGTCGACCAGAACGAGTCGAACTATGCGAGCAGCAAGGCCCGGCTGGAGCAGGCCCAAGTCACGCTCGACACCGCCAAGAAAAAATTCGACCGGTCGCTCGACCTCTTCAAGCGCAACCTGATTTCCTTCGAAGAGAATGAGACGGCCGAGGCGAACTATCTGAGCGCCAAGTCCGGCCTCATCACCGCCCAGTCGACCGTTTCCCAGGCCCAGTCCCAGCTTGATTCGAGCAAGGTCGACAGGTCCTACGCCATCATCCGGTCCCCGATCGACGGCGTGGTCGTCACCCGGAACGTCAACCTCGGTCAGACCGTGGCGGCGAGCATGACCGCGCCGGTGCTCTTCAAGGTCGCCAGCGACCTGACCAAGATGCAGCTCTCCTGCGCCGTGGACGAGGCGGATATCGGCAAGATGAAGGAGGGCCAACGCACCCGGTTCACGGTCGACGCCTTCCCCGGCGAACAGTTCAACGGCACCGTGCGGCAGGTCCGGCTGGCCTCCACGGTCGTCCAGAACGTCGTGACCTACACCTGTATCGTCGACGCCGAGAACCCCGACCTCAAACTCCGGCCGGGCATGACGGCCACCGTGTCCGTCATCGTCGGCGAGGCCAAGGGCGTCCTCAAGGTCCCGAATTCGGCCATGCGCTTCACCCCCACGACCCTCGATCCCAAGGAGCTCGAGAAGCTTAAGGCGGACATGCAGTCCCGGATGGCCGGCGGCCAGGGCGGTCCCCAGGGCGAACGCGGCCAAGCCGGCCAGACCGGCCAGACCGGCCAGCGCCAGGGCGGCGGACGCCAGGGCGGCGGCGTCAATGCGGCCGCCCTGACCCCTGAACAGCAGGCCCAGTTGAAGCAGATGGCCCGGAGCCGGGTGCGCACGGGCGGCACGGTGTGGATCATCGACGACGCCGGCAAGCTGACCCCCTACATGGTCCGGACCGGCCTCACCGACAACACCTATTCCGAGCTCCGCGGCGCCGAGCTCAAGGAAGGCATGAAGGTCATCACGGGCGAAGAGACTCCGGGCGTCAAACCCGCCGCCACGAGCTTCGGTCAGCCGAACATCATGCGGATGGGCGGCGGCCGGTAAGCCTCTGTCCCGCTTAAGATACGACAATGGAAAGTAATGTCATCCAACTTGAAAACCTGACGAAAACCTATTTCATGGGGGATACGCAGGTGAATGCCCTCCGGGGCGTCACCTACACTATCAAGGAAGGCGATTTCGTGGCCATCATGGGGCCGTCCGGTTCGGGCAAGTCCACGCTGATGAACATCATCGGCTGCCTGGACAAGCCGACGTCGGGCCGCTACCTCCTCGACGGCGAGGACGTTTCCAAATACGACAAGAACCGGCTGGCCGTGACCCGGAACAAAAAGCTCGGGTTCGTCTTCCAGACCTTTAACCTCCTGTCGCGGACGACCGCCCTCGAAAACGCCGAGCTCCCGCTTCTCTATTCGAACGTCCACGGCAAGGAGCGGGTCAAGCGGGCAATGGCCTCCCTCGAATCCGTCGGCCTCAAGGGCCGGGAATACCACAAGACCAACCAGCTGTCGGGCGGCGAGCAGCAGCGGGTGGCCATCGCCCGGGCGCTGCTTAACAACCCCGCCCTGATCCTGGCCGACGAGCCGACCGGCAACCTCGACAGCAAGACGGGCGAGGAGATCATGAACATCTTCCGCCGGCTCAACGAAGAGCAGAAGAAGACGGTCCTCATCATCACCCACGACCCCGATGTCGGGGCCCAGGCCCGGCGCCGGATCTTCATCCGCGACGGCCTGATCGTCAGGGAAGAGAACACCTGAGGAGAATGAAATGAGCATTTTCCGAATCTTAAGGGTGTCGTTCCGGGCCCTCGGACGGAACAAGATGCGCACCTTCCTGACGATGCTCGGCATCATCATCGGGGTCGGGGCGGTCATCGCCATGGTCAGCATCGGCGCGGGCGCCAAGCAGGCGGTCGAAGACCGGTTCAGCTCCATGGGGACGAACCTCCTCTTCGTCAGCCCCGGCAGCAGGAATACCGGCGGCGTCCGGAGCGGGTTCGGCGGCTTCCAGACCCTCAAAGAAGACGATGCGACCGCGATCAAGGAAGAGTGCCCCTCGGTCATGGACGTCTCCCCCAGCGTGAGCTCCCGGTCCCAGGTCATCCTGGGCAACAAGAACTGGAATACGAACGTCCAGGGCACGGGGGCGGGCTATCCCGAGATCCGGAAATGGCCCGTCGAGCTGGGGTCCTATTTCGACGAGGGCCAGGTCAAAGCCGGGGCCAAGGTCTGCGTCCTCGGGGGCGAAGTCCGCAAGAACCTCTTCGAAAACGAAGATCCCATCGGCAAGGTCATCCGCATCAAGAAGGTCCCCTTCACCGTCATCGGCGTCCTCGTGACCAAGGGCGAGTCGGCCGGCTTCGGCAGCCGCGACGACCAGATCTGCATCCCCTACACCACGCTCATGATGCGCATCCAGAAGACCGATTATCTCTCGTCCATCGACATCGCGGCCGTCTCGGCCGATACGACGGCGAAGGCCCAGCAGGAGATCACCGACCTCCTCCGCAACCGGCATCGGATCATGCCCGGCTCGGACGACGACTTCCAGGTCCGGAACATGGCCGACATCGCCGAGAGCGCGGCCGACGCGACCAATATCCTGACCCTCCTCCTGGGAAGCATCGCCTCGATCTCCCTGCTCGTTGGGGGGATCGGCATCATGAACATCATGCTGGTCTCGGTGACGGAGCGGATCCGGGAAATCGGCATCCGGATGTCGATCGGGGCCAAGGAGAAGGACATCCTCCTCCAGTTCCTGGTCGAAGCGATCGTCCTGAGCCTCTTCGGCGGCATCCTGGGCATTGTCCTGGGCGTGGGCGTCTCGAAGCTGATGAAGTTCATCCCGATCTTCGCCTCGATCACGACCGTCGTTTCGCCCAGCTCGGTCATACTCGCGTTCCTCTTCTCCGCGTCCGTGGGCGTTTTCTTCGGGTTCTACCCTGCCCGCAAAGCCTCCAAGCTCGATCCGATCGAAGCCCTGCGCTATGAATGATGAAGGAGTCTGACATGTTCAAACGAAGAACGATATTCCTGATAGCCTTGGTCCTCGTTCTCCTGCCGCTCGCGAACGGCGGCCAGGACCAGGCCCCAGGCAAAAACCTTTCCCTGACGCTGAACGACGTCATCGTCCGGGCCCTCCAGAAGAACCTCGCCCTCCTGGCCGCGGTCGTCTCTCCGCAGTTGTCCGAAGCCTCGGTACGGCTTGCCGGCGAGAAATATTACCCCTCGTTCACATTCGGCTATTCCGACACGAACAATAAGAGCGCCTCGTTCTCCTGGCTCGACGCGCCCGGGGCCCAGGCCACGACCCTGCTCTCGAACTACTCCGGCCAGGTCAGCCAGCAGCTCCCGACGGGCGGGTCGTTTGCGGTTTCGGTCACGGGCAGCACGACCGACACCAACAAGAAGGCCCAGACGATCAACCCCAGCTACCAGGGACAGCTCCAGTTCACGTTCAACCAGCCCCTGCTCCAGGGATTCGGTCCCAAGATCGCCAACTACAACATCATCGTCGCCCGGAACAACCTGGACATCTCCGAGATCAGCTTCACGAAGACCGTCCAGGATACGGTCTACAGCGTGACGACGTCCTACTGGAGCCTGGTTTACGCCATCGAGAACCTCAAGGTGCAGCAGATGGCCCTCCAGCTGGCCCAGGACTTCCTGGTCAAGAACCAGCGGTCGGTCGAGATCGGCATCCTTTCGCCGCTCGATGTCATGAGCGCCGAGGCCGAGGTGGCCTCGCGCGAAGCGAACATCATCGCCGCCGAGGCCGCGGTCAAGAACGCCGAAGACCAGATCAAGATGCTGATCAACCTCTCGGACGAGGAGGAAAAGGGCCTGCGCTCGGTCGTGGCCCTGGACAAGCCCAAGCTTGAGGAGCAAAAGGTGGACCTCGACCAGGCTCTGCTGCTGGCCATGCAGAAACGGACCGACCTCCAGATCTCCCACCTCGGCCTCAAGTTCAACGAGCTGAATCTGAGCTTCACCAAGAACCAGCTCCTGCCGAGCCTGAGCCTGAACGCCCGCTATTGGAGCCCCGGCGTTTCGGGGACGCAGATCGTCTACCTGGGCAACCCCCTCGACGGGAACATCCTCTACATGGTCCCGGGCACGGGCACGCAGGCCCTGAAGGACGCTTTCGGCTTCAAATATCAGAACTGGTCGGTCAGCCTGAACCTGATCGTCCCGCTGAGCAACATCATTTCCCGGGCCGCCTACGCCCAGGCCAAGCTCAATATGGACCAGGCTCTCCTGAACCTCAAGAACCAGGAGCGGCAGGTCGTCCTTGAAATCCGGAACGCCGTCCGCTCCGTCGATACGACCTACAGGCAGGTCCAGGCCTTCAGAGTCGCCCGCGAGCTGGCCGAGAAGAAGCTCTCCGCCGAGGAGGAGCGCCTCCGGGTCGGGCTGAGCACGAACTACCTCGTCCTCCAGTACCAGCGCGACCTGACGATCGCCCGGGGGTCCGAGCTCCAAGCCATCATCAACTACAACAACGCCCAGGCCGCTCTCGACCGGTCCACGGGGACGATCCTGGAAAAGCGGAACATCAAGATCGACGACGTCCTGAAATGAGCCCCGGGAAAGATCCGGGGATCTTTCCCTCGACGGCGTCTGCGACGACCAGGTTGTTCTTGACAACTAAGTCGACCGGGTCGACCGGGTCGACCGGGGCCCCGGGCTTTGCCCGGGGGGCCACTTCCGCCGCGAAGGCTCGTCCCTTGACTGAGACGTCTTCGGGAGGCGGACGGTCCGCCCCCCGTGCATTTTCCCCTCCGGCCTTCCTCCCCAGGAGTCCGGGGTCCATGTTATAATGCTCCGTCCGCCGGTCCCAGGGCCACGGCCCTGGGACCGCAAGCACGGAAACAAGGAGGACTCGATCCCGTGAAGAGGAATGATAAAAAATCCGATCGAAGAGCCCGCCGGCGCCGGGCGGCGTGCGGCCTGCTGGCCGCGGCTCTGTTCGTCTCGCGGATGATCGCCGACGACGAGGTCCTCACCCTGGAACAGGCGGTCAAGATGGCCTTGAGCGGCAACGAGCGGGCGATCACGGCCGACCAGAACGTCGAGGCGGCCTCGGCCCGTGTCCTGAAGGCCCGCGCCTTCTTCCTCCCGACCATCAACGTCTCGGGGACCTACACCCGCCGGCCGTTCGAGACCGTGCGCGTCATCAGCGGCTCCCAGATCATCGTCCAGAGTTTGAACGCCCTGTCGGGCGCGGCCTCGCTCAACATGACGATTTTCGACTCCAAGAGCCTGCCCACCTTGGTCCAGGCCAACTCGGACAAGGCCGCCGAGGAATTCGCCACGGTCGACAGCAAGCGGATGCTGGCCTTCGAGGTCGGCAGCGCGTTCCTGGCGACCCTGAGCGTGGACCAGGTCATGGAGGCCTCCCGGCACCGCAACGATTTCGCCAAGCAGAACCTCGACGCCGCCCGGGCCCGCTATGCGGCCGGCCTGGTCTCGGTCAACGACGTGACCCGGGCCGAGCTCGAATTCGCGACCGCGGAGGTCGGCCTGACCCAGGTCCAGGGCCAGGTCGAGACGACCTACCTCAACCTCGGCTACCTGATGAACGGCCCGACGCCCCGCAAGCTCCGCGTGCCCGATTTCCTGCTCCAGGCCTCCGACGAGAAGCCGCAGGCCGCGGACAAGCTCGTCCTCGAGGCCCAGGACCGGCGGCCTGACGTCAAGTCCCTCCGGATGCGGGCCAAGGCCCAGAGCTCCCTGGCCATCGAGCCCCTCCTGCGCTGGCTCCCCAGCCTGATCCTCACCGGGCGATATACCTACACCAACGAAGCGGGGTTGACCGGCCGGAACTTCAACTGGAACGCCGGCTTGACCATGAACTGGGCCGTGTTCGACGGCTTGACCCGCAACGGCGACTACAGCGAGCGAAAGGCCCTTGCCTATCAGGCCGACTTGAACCTCAAGGCAGCTCTCCGGAAGGTCGAGCTCGACGTCCGCGACGCCCTGGTCTCCCTCCAGAGCGCCCAGGCCTCGCTGAAAATGGCCACGGTGGCCGAGAGCGTCGCCAAGAAGAACGAGGCCGAAACTTCCGAGCTCTACCGGCAGGGGCTCAGCTCGGCCCTTCAGGTCGCGGACGCCATCGTCCGCCTGTTCGAAGCCGAAGTCGGCCTCGTCCAGGCGCGGTACGGCCTGGGCATCGCCTATCTCAATCTCGAGGCCGCCCTCGGCCTGGACCCCTTTGGAAAGGAGCCGACCGTTGAATACTAAGTCCTTTGTCCTGCCTTTCGGCCTGGCGATCGCCCTCGCCCTGCTCGCCGCCCCCGCCTGCAAGAAAAGCGACACCTCCGGCTCGCCCGCCGGAGCCCCGGCCAAGAAGAACTCGCCCTCGGCCAAATCCCGGATCGAGTATCCGGTTGAAGCGGCCCCGGTCGTCACCCGGTCGCTCATCTATACGGTCAACGCCGTCGGATCGGTCGACGCCTTCGAAAAGGTCCAGGTCACGTCCCGCGTTTCGGGCGTCGTGGACCGAGTCCTCTTCGCCGAGGGAAACTTGGCCGCCGTCGACCAGATCCTCGTCGAAATCGAGCCCGAGCGCTTCAAGCTGGCCGTCGACGTCGCCCAAGCGGCTTACGACAAGGCCCTGGCCGCGAAGGCCGACGCAGAGGCGGGGCTCAAACGGCGCGAAACCGTCATCACCCAAAACCCGGGGTTGATCCCCGGCGAAGAGCTCGAGACCTGGCGGACGAAGGTCCGTCTGGCCGCCGCCGACGTGGCCCAGGCCCTGGCCGCGCTCAACCAGGCCAAGCTTAACCTGCACGACGCCTATGTTCGCGCGCCGTTCAACGGCATTCTTCAGACTCGGACCGTGCAAACGGGCCAGTACGTCCAGGTCGGCATGGTCCTGGCCACGCTGATCCGCCGCGATCCGCTGCTCCTCCGATTCAGCGTGCCCGAGCGGTCCGGTGCGGAGCTCCACCCGGGCCAGGTCGCAAACTTCAAGGTGCGCGACAACGAAAAGGAATACGCCTCCAAGATCGTCCACGTCGCCGCCGCCGCCGACGAAGGGACCCGGATGGTGGCTGTCACCGCCGAGATCCGCGACACGAGCGACATCGCTCTCCGGCCCGGCGCGTTCGCCGAGATCACGATCCCGGTGAGTGCTTCCCGGACGGCCCCGGTCATTCCCCAGACTGCCATCCGGCCGAGCGAGCGCGGCTTCATTGCCTATGTCATTGAGAACGGCCTCGCCGTCGAGCGCACTCTGTCCATTGGGATGCGGACCGCGGACGGGCAGGCGGAAGTCCTGTCCGGCCTGACGCCGGGCGAGTTGCTCGTCATCCGCGGCGCGGAAGCGCTGCGGCAGGGCGCGCCGGTCCGGGTCATGAAGCCCGGCGAGCAGGCTGCGGCCGGCCCTTCCCCCGCCCCGAAAAAGAAGTGAGCCGGCCCAAGGAGCCCTTCCATGAAGATCACCGAAGTATGCGTTAAGAAGCCGGTCCTCGCCTGGATGATGATGGCCGCGACCATCGTCTTCGGCATCGTGGCCGGCCTGCGGATCGGCATCAGCCAGTTCCCCGACGTGGACTTTCCCACGATTTCGGTCAGCGTCTCGTGGGCGGGCGCGGCCCCCGAGGTCGTCGAGAACGACATCACTGAGACACTCGAAGAGGCGCTCGTCCAGGTCGAGGGCCTCAAGACGATCAGCTCCAGCTCGCGCATGGGCGGCGCTTCCATCACCCTGGAGATCGATTTATCGCGGGACGTCGATTTGGCCCTCCAGGACGTCCAGGCTAAGGTCTCCCAGGCCCAGCGCTTGCTCCCCCGCGACATCGATCCGCCGGTGATCTCCAAGTCCAATCCCGAGGACCAGCCGATCATGATGCTCTCGCTGGCCGGCGCAGTGCCGGCCCGGGTCCTGACCGATTACCTCCAGTACGGGCTCAAGGAGAAGATGCAGACCCTCCCCGGGATCGGCGAGATCTCGCTCATGGGCGTCCAGGACCGGAACGTCCGGGTCTGGCTCGACGCGACCAAGCTCGACGAAAAGGGCCTGACCGTCCAGGACGTGATTGCGGCCCTCCAGCGCGAGCACATCGAGCTTCCAGCCGGCCGCCTGGAAACGGAGGGCCGCGAAGTCAACGTCCGCATTCTGGGCGAGGCCATCGATCTCGAGACGCTGCGCAAGATCGTCGTCAAAGAGGTGAACGGCAGCCCAATCTACATCAGCGACGTCTCGCTCGTCGAGGACGGGTTCGACGACACGCGGCGGCTGGCCCGGGTGAACGGCGTGCCGGCCCAGGGCCTGCAGGTCAAGAAGCAGCGCGGGTCGAACGCCGTGGCCCTGGCCAAATCCGTCCGGGCGGCCATGGATGATTTCCAGAAGACCCTCCCGGAGGGCATCGCCGTGAGCGTCGTCTACGATTCGACCAAGTTCATCGAGGAGTCTGTCCGGGAGATCGAGTTCGAAATCCTGCTCTCGGTCGTCCTGACCGCCTTCGTCTGCTGGCTGTTTCTCGGCTCGTTCTCGAGCACGCTCAACGTCGTCCTGGCCATCCCCATGTCCCTCCTCGGGACGGTGGCCATCATCTATTTCCTCGGCTTCACCTTCAACACCTTCACCCTCCTGGCCATGGCCCTGGCTGTCGGGATCGTCGTCGACGACGCGATCATGGTCATGGAGAACATCTTCCGCCACCGCGAGGGGGGGGAGGGCCTCGTCCAGGCCGCCCTGGGCGGGACCCAGGAGATCGCCTTCGCCGCGTTGGCCGCGACCCTGGCCGTCGTGGCTATCTTCATCCCCGTCGTCTTCGTCAAGGGGATCATCGGCCGGTTCTTCCTCCAGTTCGGGATCACCCTCTGCCTGGCCGTGCTGCTCTCCTACGTCGAGGCCGTCACCCTGGCCCCAGCCCGCTGCGCCCAATTCCTGAAGACGACCCGGGAGGGACGGAGCCGGATCGGCCTGGCCGTCGACCGCGGCTTCCGGAGGCTGGAGAAGTTCTACGGCCGCCTCCTCCACCGCAGCCTGGAGCATCCCGTGTGGATCCTCGGCGGGGCGGTGGCCCTGTTCGCCGGCGCGGTCGTCATCCTGACCACGATGCCTGCCGAGTTCGTGCCTTCCCAGGACCTGAGCCGCATGTCCATCCGTCTCCAGACGCAGGCCGGCGCCGACATCATAGAGACGAGCAAGCTGATGGCCCGGGCCGAGGAGGTCGTCCTCCGGCGGCCCGAAGTCATTCAGTGCTTCATGTTCGTCAGCATGGGCGGCTCGAGCTCGGGCAACATGAACATCACCCTCGTCGCGCGGAAGAATCGGAAGCTCAGCGTCAACGAGCTCTCGAACATCATGCGCCGCGAGATGAACGCCATCCCCGGGATCCGGGCGGTCATCCAGGACCTGTCGCAGCAGGGCTTCACGGCCCAGCGCGGGTTCCCGATCGAGTTCTCGGTGCGCGGTCCGGATTGGGACAAGCTCATCGCCGCCAGCCAGGACATCATGGGCAAACTCCGCGAAGGCGGCCTTGTCCAGGACCTGGACTCCGACTACCGGCTGGGCCAGCCCGAGCTCCGGGTGACACCCGACCGGGCCATGGCCTCCGACATCGGGGTCACGATCGACGAGGTGGCGACCACCCTGAACGCCCTCGTCGGCGGCGTGCGGGTCGGCAAGTACAGCTCCGGGGGCCGGCGGATCGATGTCCGCCTCAAGCTCCTCGCCGCCCAACGCTCCCGGCCCGAAGACATCGCCCGCCTCAAGGTCCGGACGCGGACCGGGGCGCTCGTCCCCCTCTCTTCGCTCGTGACCTACGACGAGCAGCCTGCGCTCCAGGCCATCACCCGCAAGGACCGGGAACGGGCCATCTCGATCTTCGCCAACATCGCCCCGGGCCATTCCCAGGACGAGGCGATCCGGTTCGTCGAAGGGATGGGCAAGGACATGACGGTCGGCTACCGCATCGTCCTCGGCGGGGCGAGCATGGCCTTCCGCGAATCCATGGGCAGCCTGCTGTTCGCCATGCTCCTGGGCATCGGGATCGCGTACATGATCCTCGCCTCCCAGTTCAATTCCTACAAGGACCCGGTGACGATCATCACCATTCTTCCCCTGTCCATCGCCGGCGCGGCCCTGGCCCTCCTGTTCGCCCGCCAGAGTCTGAACATCTTCAGCATGATCGGCCTGCTCCTGCTCATGGGGATCGTCAAGAAAAACTCCATCATCCTGGTCGACTACGCCAACGCTTTCAAGGCCCAAGGGTTCGGGGCCCGGGAATCCATGGAGAAAGCGGGGCCCATCCGCCTCAGGCCCATCCTGATGACGGCCACGGCCACCATGATGGCCGCCATTCCGCCGGCCCTCGGCCTGGGCTCGGGCTCGGAGATCCGGGTGCCCATGGCCATCGGCGTCATCGGGGGACTCATCCTCTCGACCGCCCTCAGCCTGTTGGTCGTCCCGGCGTTCTACGTGATCGCGGGGAAGACGTCGCGGAAGAAAGTGACGGCGCCGGCTCCCGCGCCCGCGCCGCACGCCGAAAAAGCGTAGGGCGGGCTCAGGGAAGAGGCTCGCTCCCCCGGAGATCTTGATGCGCTGCGACGCGGCTTCCGCCTCAGTCGCTCTCGCGGCTCACCCACAAACCGCGGGTCCCCGCCGCTTCGAGCGACCGGGGCTCGCGCCGCGCTCACGCCGGGAGACTGGGCCGAAGATCGGTTTTCGAACCGCCCCTCCGAGCCCCCCGCCCGGAAGCCCCCTTCCCTATTCGGATTGGGGCGGGAGCCGCGTCGGTTTTCGTCCCTCGCCGGGGAAATTCCGCGCGTTTTTGAGCGGCTACTCCGAGCCCCCGAGACCGTTGCGCGGCTTGGCGTTCTTCGGCCCGAAACGGCTGTAGAGCGCCGGCAGGACGAGCATCGTCATCAGGGTCGAGGTGAAGAGTCCCCCGACGACGACGACCGCCAGCGGTTTTTGGATCTCCGACCCCGGACCCGTGACGAAGAGGAGCGGGACCAGGCTGCAGATCGTGATCGAGGCCGTCATCAGGACGGGCCGGAGGCGGTTGGAGCAGCCCAGGACGATCGCCTCGGCCGACGGCCGGCCCTCCTCGCGGAGCTGGGTGACGTAAGAGAGGAGGACAATCCCATTCAGAACGGCAATGCCGAAGAGGGCGATGAACCCTACGGCCGCCGGCACGGAGAGGTAGAGGCCGGCGAGGTAGAGCGATACCACCCCCCCGATGAGGGCGAACGGCAGGTTGACGAGGACGAGCAGGGCCAGGCGCATCGAGCCGAACGTCAGGAAGAGCAGGAAGAGGATGAGCCCGATGGTCGCGGGGAGGATGACCGCCAGCCTCTGCATGGCCCGCTGCTGGCTCTCGAACTGGCCTCCCCAGGTCAGGTAATAGCCCGGCGGGAATTTCACGTTCCTGCGGATAAGGCTTTTAGCCTCGGCCACGTAGCCGCCGAGGTCGCGGCCCAAGATGTTGCATTCGACACCGATCCTTCGTTGGCCGGACTCGCGGCTGATCTGGGACGGGCCCTCGGACGAGACGATCTCGGCCAGCTCGGACAAAGGCACGAGAGGGCCTTTCGGCGTCCGGACGAGGATGGCGCCGATAGCCTCGACGGAGTTCCTCCGGTCCTCGGGGAAGCGGACCTGGAGGTCGAAGGATTTCTCCCCTTCGTAGACCCGGGTCACGGATTTGCCGCCCACCGCCGTTTCGACCACATCCTGGACGTCCGAAACGTTGAGGCCATGGCGGGCGATCCGGGCCCGGTCGGCCTTGAGCGAGATATAAGGCTGGCCGGCGACGCTCTCCACGACGAGGTCCTCGGTCCCGGGGACCTGGGACAGGATCTTGGCGATCTCGTCGGCTTTGCCCTTCAGGGCGTCGAGGTCCTCGCCGAAGAGCTTGACAATGAGCTGGGCCCGGGTGCCGGCCACGATCTCGTCGATCCGGCAGGCGATCGGCTGACTGAAGGAGAACACCATGCCCGGGAAGTCGTCCAGGGAGTGGCGCATCTTCTCGATGAGTTTCTCCCGGGTAGCGGCGGTCTTCCACTCCCCCCGCGGCCGGAGCATGCCGACGTAGCCCGTTTTCTCGACGCCCCGGGCCTCGATGGCGATCCCGGTCTGCCCGGTCCGTGAGACGATCGTCTGGAGCTCGGGGAACTCCATGAGCCGTGATTCGACCTTGCGGCTCATCTCCATCGATTCCGGGAGCGAGATGCCGGGCAGGAACTGAAGATCCATATCGAACGCGCCTTCGTCCATGATGGGCATGAACTCGGTCCCGAGCCGGGGGATAAGCAGCAGCGCGCCGGCCAGGAGCGCGCCGGAGGCGGCGAACAGCGCGGCCTTGTGGCGAAGGCCCCAGCGGAGGGCCGGGAGATAGACCCGCCGGGCGGCCTCGACGACGACGATCTTCTTCTCTTTGCGCACCTTGAGGAAGAGGAGGCAGAAAGCGGGGATGGCGAAGAGCGAGAGGACGAGCGAGGCGAACAGGGCGATGATGTAGGTAAAAGCCAGGGGCAGGAACATCTTGCCCTCGATGCCCTGGAGGGCGATGATGGGAATGAAGGTCAGGGCGATGATGAGTTCGCCGAAGATGCTCGGCTTGCGGACCTCGAGCACGGCCCGGGCCACGGTCGCGAGCTTCCGGCCGGCCGCGCCGGGCTCGCCCAGATGGCGCTCGGCGTTTTCGACCTGGATGATGGTCGCGTCGATGATCATCCCGATCGAAATGGCCAACCCGCCGAGCGACATGAGATTGGCCGACAGGCCGGCCAGCCGCATCGTGATGAAGGTGAACAGCGCCGAAAGGGGCAGGGCCAGGATGACGATGAACGCCCCGCGGAAGCTCCGGAGGAACATGTAGAGGATGAAGATTACGAACAGCGAGCCGATGATGAGGGCCTCGGTCACGGTGTTGATGCTGCTCTGGACGATGTCTGAGCGTTTGTAGAAGGGTACGATCCTGACCCCGGCCGGGAGCATGCCCCCGGCGTTGATCTCGGCGACGCGGGCCTCGATCGCCCGGACGACCTCGCGGCTGTTGGCCCCGCGGAGCATCATGACGATCCCCCCGACCGCTTCGTCCTTTCCGTCCTTGATCGACGCGCCCTGCCGGACCGCTTGCCCGGCCCGGACCTCGGCCACATCGCGGAGGAGGATCGGGGTCCCCTTCTCCGACCGGAGCACTATGGCCTCGATGTCGGCCAGCGACTGGAAGAGGCCGATGCCCCGGACGAGGTATTGCTGGCCGTGGCTCTGGAGGATGTTTCCGCCGACGTTGAGGTTATTTTTCTGGAGCGCAGTCTCGATATCGCCGAGGGAGAGGTCGAAGCGGAGGAGCTTGTCCGGGTCGACGACGACCTGGTATTGCCGGATATAGCCGCCGAAAGTGTTGATATCGCTGACCCCGGGGATGGATTTGAGCATGGGGGTGAGCGTCCAGTCCTGGGCCGTCCGGAGATCGGTCAGGTATCGGACCTTGTCGGCCTCGGATTCGGGCATCTTCCCCTCGAGCGTATATTGGTAGATCTCGCCCATGGCCGTGGAAATCGGCCCCATGGCGGTCTCGACGCCCGGCGGCATCTTGTCTTTCGCCTCAATCAGGCGCTCGAGGACGAGCTGCCGGGCGAAGTAGATGTCGACCCCGTCCTCGAACACGATTGTGATGACCGAGAGCCCGTACTTCGAGACCGAGCGGAGCTGGGCGAGCCGGGGCATGCCCCGCAGAACCATCTCCAGAGGATATGTGACGAACTTCTCCACTTCGAGCGGCGAACGGCCGGGCGCCGTAGAGAGGAGCTCAACCTGGATGTTGGTGACGTCGGGGAAGGCGTCGATCGGGAGCTTCAGAAGCGCATAGACGCCGAAGCCGATCAGGATGAGGACGCAGACGATGACGAGGAGACGCTGGTGGAGGGTGAAGTCGACAATCCGCTTGATCATGGCAGGTCCTCGCCCAGGGTTTTTTTGAGGAGCTCGGACTTCAGGAAGAAGCTGCCCGCCGTGGCCACGACGTCGCCCTCTTTGAGTCCAGCCCGGACTTCGACGATCTCGCCGAAAGCGGCCCCTATTTCGATTTCGCGCAGGGCGAAGACACCTTCCGCCGTCCGGAGGAAGACGACCTTTTTATTCAGGAAGTCCTGGATAGCCGCGGCCGGAATGAGCAGGGCCTTCGCTTCCGCGGCCGCCCGGATGTCGGCGTCGACGTACATCCCAGGACGAAGGTCGCTCGCGGGGTTCGCCAGATCGACCCGGCCGGCGACGGTCCTTGTCTTTTCGTCGAGGACGCTGGCGAGCTGGAAGATCCGACCCGCGTAGGTCCGGCCCGGAAACGCGGCGGTCCGGATCGCGACGTCGCAGCCCGGGCGGACAGCCGCCAGGTCCTTCTCGAAGACATGGAGGTCCACCCAGACCGTGGAGAGGTCCGCCAGGCGGAACAGGTCGACGCCGGCGTCCATGTAGTCTCCGGCGTTGACCAGGCTCTCGATGACGTTTCCGCCTATCGGGGCCCGAACCGGCAGGAGGGTCATGATCCGTCCCGACTGTTCCACGGCCGACAGTTCGTCGTCCCCCACGCCAAGGACGCGGATCCTGTTCCGGGCCGAATCCAGGAGCGATTGGGCGGACCGGCGCTCGGCGTCGTCCAGCCCTTCCCTCTTCGAACGTTCCAGGGCCTGAAGGAGCTCCGCCTGGAGCGACAGGAAATCCTTGCTGTAGAAGGAGATCAGGAGCTGGCCGGCCTGCACCCGGTCCCCCTCGTAGGCGAAGAGCTTCTCGATCCGGCCGGCCGTCCGGGCCGTCACGTGGGCCACGCGCTTCGGATTGAACAGGATTTCCCCGGTTGCCCGGACCGTCCGGGCGGCGGGCCGGAGCTCGGCCGCGGCGGTCAGGATTCCCGCTGTCTTCAGGGCTTCGGGCGTTAGGGTGACCGTCAAAGGCGCGGCCTCGGGGGCCGGTTTCGCAGCGGGCGCCTCGGCCGATTTCGTCCCGCAGCCGACTGAGAGGAAACCGGCGAGCGCGAGGGCGGCGAAGCGGAGGATGAGGATTTTTGGTGACTTATTCATGGGATATCCTTTATTCGAAGGTGTTTTCGCCGGCGATTTCGAGGTCGGCCAGGGAAGTGAGATAGAGGAAAAGGGATTTGAGATGCTCGAGCTGGGCCGCGGCATAGGTCCGGTAAAGATCGAGCAGACTGAAGAATTCGAGTTTCGCAAATTGATATTGGTTAATGCTCAGCTTGAGCTCGTCCTCGAGGTCCTTGAGGAGCCGCTGCTCGAAGATCTTCACCTGTTCTTCGGCGGTCCGGACGGAATCGAACGCCAAGTCGATCCGGGACATCAGCCGGGCTTCCTCCTGGCTTTCGGACAGGGCCGCGATTTCGTTCACCGCTTCGGCTTCCCGGACCGCGCCGTTCGTCCGCGTCCGCCAAATCGGCAGCGAGACGCCGATCGAGAACCCCAAGGACCCCGTCCGGAGGCTCGGGAAATACAGGCCGAGGGAGAAATCCGGAAGGACGCTTTTCCGGGCCAGGAGAAGCGCCGTCGCGGTTTGTCCACGCCTTGCGGCCGCGAGCTTCAGCGTCGGGCTTGCGGCCCGGGCTTCCGCTTTCCAGGCCGTGAGGCCCTTGGCCAGGGGGATATAGGCCATGTCTGTGGCGAGGGCCAGGGGCTCGTCGCCCCGCCGGCCGAGGAGGAGGTTCAGCTCCCCCCGGGCGGCGCCCCCGTTCTTCCTCTCCCCGAGAATCTGGTTCTGAAGACGGGCTTTCTCGACCTTGGCCCGGAGGACATCGGCATAGGTCGTGTCGCCGGCCTGGTATTTGGTGAGGAGGCTGGCGATGAATTCGTCGAGAAGGGCGGACGATTTGTCGAGCGATTCGACCGTCTTTCTCGACAAGACCGCGGCGTAGTAGGCCTTCTTCACCCGGGCGCTCACGAGCAGGCGCGTCCGGTCGAGCGCGAGCGCAGCCTGGGCTTCGCCCGCCCGCCCGATTTCCGTCCGCAGGGCCCGCTTTCCGGGAAACTCAAGATTCTGTTCGAGGCCGAAGCTGATCTCCTTTTCGGGCGTCCCGTCCGCGTTCCTGCGGAAGGCGAGGCCTTCGTCGCGGAAGATAAGCGTCGGATCGGCGACGGCTTCCATCTGCATCCGCTTCCCCGCGGACGCGGACACTTCCCTCTGGGCGATGAGGATGGCCGGATTTTGGCGGAGCGCCAGGGCGACGGCCTGCTCGAGCGTCAGCCCGTCCTGGCCGTGGACGGGAGCGATTCCGAACGCGAGCGCGCAAAATAGGACCAGGCAAAATTTTTTCATTTCAAGCCTCCGGAGCTGGACGAGGGGACTCGGGAAACGACGGAAGGCGGGACTACGCGGAGAGATCGGGAGGATGGAAAATGTTCGCGATGAACCCGGCGAGAGGGGCCCCTTCGACCGTCACGGACGGGAGCGTCCGCGCCGGAAGGCTGCCGATGGCGGCTTCGGTGGCGAAGGGCTCGGAATTTTCATACGCCGTATGCAGAGGGCTGCAAATCTCGTGGAGGTGTTGGTCGTGCTCCTGGCAGAAGTAGTCGTGGAACACGATCGCCGAGCCGGAGAAGATGAGCACCAGGAGGGCGAAAAGCGCGGCCCGCCGTCCGGCCGTCCGCGAGGCGTTCCGCTTCGCGCGCGGCGGGGCCGTCCGGGCTCTCAACTCCTGATGTTTCAAGGGCATACCAAGCGCAAATTCTAATCGCTTCCATGGGGATTGTCAATCGGCCCGGCCCGGACAGTTTGCGCATAATGAGCGGGGTCCGGGCGCGGCGGCGGCCGTCCCCCCGCTCCTTGCCGGACCCCGTGGGCGGCGCTATAATACGGCCGTGCAGATACGGTTGGGCCGGCATTCCCTTGTCCTCCTGATGCCGTTCTTCATCTCTTTCTGCTCCTCGCCGCCCCGCGGGCTCATCGTCCTCTGCGCGGGGGACAGCATCACCGCCGAAGCGTACCCCCATTTCCTCCAACGGCTCCTTAACCAAGAAGGGATCCGGGCCAAAGTCCTCAATTTCGGCCGGAACGGATACGCGTCCGGCGAATACCGACGGTTCCTGGAGGAGAACGGGGAGCGGCTGAAGAAGAAGCGGCCCGATTTCATCCTCCTCCAGCTCGGGACGAACGACGTCCGGGTCGACGGGGACCACGCCGACACGGACGCATTTGCGGCCAATATGAAGGCGATCCTGGCGATGCTCGGGTCGTTCACGGACAAGACCGGCCGGCCGTGCCGAATCCTCGTGGCCACGATTCCTCCCGTCCCGGAAAATACGCCCCTCCCCTTCTCCCCCGAATCGTCGCGCCGCGTGACGGAGGAGATCAACCCCGCGATCCGGGCCCTCGCCGCCGAAACGGGGATTCCCTTGGTCGACAACCACGCCCTGTTCGCCGGCCGGCCGGACCTCCTCCCGGGCGTCCATCCCGCGCGGGACGGCTACCGCCTCCTCGCCGCGAACTGGCTGGCCGCCCTCAGGCCGCTCCTGAAGCGATAGCGAAAAGGGGAAGAACCCCGAGAGTCCTGGCGCCGATCCGGCACTGGGGCCGGGGCCAACCCTGCGCCAGATCGGTCCCCGCCCGATGGGGGCTATTCCCCCGACGGCGGCCGGGGCCCCGGGCTTTACCCGGGGGTCCATTTCCGCCGTACTCGCCCGTGGATAATTGCCACGGGCGAGTGGCGAGCCGAAGGCTCGTCCCTTGACTCCCTCCGCCCCGCATGTCTTGAATTTTAGGCGTGAGAGTGCTATGATTTTGGGTAAGCGATCAACCCAACCCAGCACAGAACCATCGCTCGAAGGGGAGAATTATAAATGAACAGAAAGCTTATTAGACCGAATTTTTCGGAGATCAAGGATAAGATCAAGGCCGGCGAAATTCAAAAGATCCAGCCGCCGCCGCAAGCCCAAGCCTCGCCCTCGATGCTTTCGCCGCAGCACCCTCCGAAGAGGATCCATCCGCCGACCGATACGTCCGCCGAGAACTATTACTATCTGAAGCAGATGAGCAAGAAGACCCCGATGGCGGTGGTTTTCAACGACGGCCAGGTCATCGAGGGCTATATCGAGTGGTACGACCGCAGCTGCATCAAACTCAACCGGGACAACGCCCCCAACCTGCTCGTCTTCAAGAGCGGCATCAAATACATGTACAAGCTCAGTGAAGGGAAAGAGTCCGGAGACGGCGAACCCGATAACAAGAAATGAACCGCCGCCGGATCGGGATCACCCTCGGTGATCCGGGAGGGATCGGTCCCGAGATCGTCGTCCGAGCGCTGTCTGAGACAACCAGGTTGTCCGCGACGACCGGGTCGGCTGAGACAACCAGGTTGGCCGCGCCGTCTGCGACGACCAGGTCGTCTTTGACGACCGAGTCGACCGGCGCCGAGTTCGTCATCTTCGGCGATTCCAATGTCTTTCGGTCTGAAGCGGACCGTCTCGGCATAATACCGGACCCCGGCGCCTATATTTTCCGCGAATCCGGACCGGAGAGTCCTTCCGGACGGCGCGGCGTTCCCGACAAGGACAACGGCGCGGCCTCGTTCCGCTGGTTCGCGGACGCCGTCGCCGCCGCCCGGGCGAAGGAGATCGGGGCGATCGTCACCGCCCCCATTTCCAAGAAATCGTGGGAGCTGGCCGGCCTCCCCTGGCGGGGGCACACCGAGTATCTGGCGAGTTTATATCCAAGCGCGATCATGACCTTCTGGTCGGATCCATTGACCATCGCCCTCTTCAGCCACCACCTCCCGCTCCGCGAAGCGCTGGCGGACGTCACCAAAGCCAATTTGCTCCGCTTTTTCAGGACCCTGCGGGACGGCCTGGACGCCGTATCGCCGGGCCCTCATGAATTCCTGGTCGCGGGACTGAATCCGCATGCCGGGGAGGACGGGCTCCTGGGCCGCGAGGAGCGCGAGGAGATCGAGCCCGCGATCTGCGAGGCGCGCGAATCCGGGATTCCCGTCGCCGGCCCCTTCCCTCCGGACATCGTGTTCCGGTCCGCTTTAGGGCGGCCGGAGAAGGTCGTCGTCGCCCTCTATCACGACCAGGGGCTGATCCCGTTCAAGCTCGTCGCGTTCGAGACCGGGGTCAACGCCACGCTGGGGATGCCGTTCCTCCGCACGTCGCCGGACCACGGCACCGCGTTCGATATCGTGGGGAAAAGTCCGGCCGATCCCCGGAGCATGATCGCCGCCCTCCGGTTGGCCGGCCGCTCCTAGCGTCCCGTCTCACAAGTCCCTTGCGCTGGCTCTCCATGAAGATGGGACGCTTCCAGGGGGGAGTCAAGCTCCCCCCTCGGCGCTCCGCTGACCCCCTGAGGGGGGCCACGCCGCCCCCCTCAAACTCCCCGGCGGTTGTGCGTCTCCATTAATTCTCCTTGAGCCAAAAAATTGGTGAGACGCACAACTAGCGCTTCGCCCGCTTTAGCGCCGCCCGCAGCTCCCGGTTCAGGTCCCGCTCCTTGATGGCCTCTTTCTTCTCGTAGGCCTTCTTGCCCTTGGCCAGCCCCAACTCGACCTTGATCCGGCCTTTCTCGTTCGAGACGACTTTGAGCGGGACGAGGGTCAGCCCCTTCTCCCGGATCTTGCCCGTCAGGCGCTTGATCTCCCGGCGGTGGAGCAGCAGCTTCTTCGGCCGGAGCGGATCGTGGTTGAACCGGTTGGCGGCCTCGTAGGGACTGATATGGGCCCCCACGAGGAAGACCTCTCCGTTCCGGACTTCGGCGAAGCTCTCCTTGAGGCTGATCCGCCCTTCCTTGACCGATTTGACCTCGCTTCCCACGAGGACGACGCCGGCCTCGAACGTCTCGAGGATGTCGTAGTGGAAATGGGCCGGCTTGTTGACCGAGATCGTCCGGGCCAGGCCGGGCTTAGCCATGTCGGGTCTCCACCCGGACCAGGGTGATGTGCCGCTTCGTCATCTTCTCGACGATGAAGCGGCTTCCGCGATGGGTCAGGGCGTCCTTTTCGTGTGGGATCCGGCCGAATTCGTAGAGGAAGAACCCGGCCAGGGTCATGTAGTCGATGCTCTCGGGAATCCCGAGGGGGAGCCGCTCGTTGAGGGCCTTGATCCCGGTCGCGCCCTTGACGAGATACGCGCCGTCCCCGGCCGGACTCAGCCACTCCTCTTCCCGGACGTCGTATTCGTCCCGGATGTCGCCCACGATCTCCTCGATGATGTCCTCCAGGGTGACGAGGCCTTCCATGTTGCCGAACTCGTCCACGACGAAGGCCATGTGAACGGCGTTCTCCTGGAGTTGGGTGAGGGCCTTCTCGACCGAGGCGGACTCGGGCAGGAAGAAGGGCTTGCGGAGAATGGCCTGGAGGTCGAGCGGTCTTCGAGCGATGAGGCCGGGGATGACGTCCTTCGTGTGGATCAGTCCCTCGATATGGTCGAGCCGGCCCCGATAGACGGGAAACCGGGAAAACTCCTCGCAGAGGATCGTGTCCAGGACCTGCTCCTCCGTGGCGGTGATCTCGATGGCCTTGATCCGGAGACGGGGGGTCATGATCTCCTTCACCGGCCGGGAGGCGATGTTCAGGATCTCGGCGATCATCTTCTTCCGGTAGGCCGACATCCCCTTGACGCCCGTCGTCAGGAGGACCTTGGTCTCGTCCTCGGTGATCGACCGGCCCAAGCCGCGCGACCCTTTCCCGGCGGACGGAAACAGCCGGCTCGAGAGGAACGTGAAGGCCTTCACGAACGGAAAGAACAGGACCATGAGGACCCGGATCGGGCCGGAGAAGAGGAACGCGAGCTTCAGGGGGTTGTAGGCGGCGTAGATCTTGGGGTTGATCTCGGCGAAGAAGAGGAGGAGGAGCGTCGTGGCGACCGTGGCCAGGAGCACCGCCGTGTTCTTGTGGGGGACGAGGCCGGCGATGAACGATGTCGCGAGGGAGGCCGCGGCGACGTTGACCAGGGTATTGCCGATCAGGATCGTGGCCAGGAAATCGTCGACCCGGGCCAGGATCGTCTTGACAGTCCCGGCCCGTTTCGAGCCTTTGCTCTGAAGATAGTCCAGGGTGTGCGGGCTCGAGCAGATAAAGGCGGTTTCCGAGGCGTTGAAAAAAGCGCTCAGGAGAATAAAGAACAAGATGAGCAGAATCGAAACGAGCGGCATGGCGCGAAGGTCAACTATCCAGACCGGCTTTGACGTCTTTGAAGCAGTTCGAGAGGGTGTGGATGATCTTCCGCTCGATCTGGGAGGTGGGCATGGACGAGGCGACGGCGATCTCGCTCACGATCAGTTCCTTGGCCTTTTCCATCATCTTCTTCTCGCGGAAGGAGAGGGGTTTGATCAGGCTGAGGTAGTAGAGGCTCTTCAGCACCGCGACCATATCGAGGATCGTGCCCGACCGCATCAGGTTCACGTGCTCCTTGTAGCGGCCTTTCCAGTTCATCGTGACTTCGATCTCGCCGTTCTTCATGTAGTCGAAGATCTCTTTCACCGCCCGCTCGGAGATGAGCTTCCGGATGCCGATCTCCTCAGCGGACGCGGAGGGGACGAGAACGAGGGTGTTGTTGGCCAGGATGCGGAGATGGAGGATGTTAAACGGTTCCCCGTTGAAGGCTTCGTCCTGGATGTTTTCGATGACGCTCAGGCCTTGATTGGGATATATGACCCTATCACCAATCTTGAAGGAATTCATGTAAAAACATTATACTGGGTTCCCCTGGAATAGTCAAATAAGATGGCCTAATATAATCAATATCATAAATAATATAAAGAGATATCTAATATATGTCATTAAATACTCTAATAATGTACATTATTATTAAATATAACCATATGTTATTTATTATTAATGAGTTAAAGAGTTATTAGAAAAGTGAACAGATATAATACATGGACAAAATTTATGTATTTGTTTCACTCATTTTCGACAGTTGATTTTTCGAACTTCCTGTAAATGAACGGATTACGGGCGCGTGAAAAGACTTTGGCCCTACGGTCGATCGACTCAGTCGCATATCGTCACCGAGGACGGCGGCCGAACTCCGGCCGGAGCAGGCGAGCCCGGCTGGGGGCGGCCCCCCTTCTTCGAAAAAGGGGCCGTGGGAAACCCACGGAAATCCGGCTTGACTTATAACCCGAGGTTTATTAACATACTACCCTCAAAGGTAAAACGATGAAGCCTACATTCAACCCGAACAACAGAAAAAGAAAGAAAGACCATGGATTTTTGGTGCGCATGAGCACCAAGGGCGGACAGAAAGTCATCAAGAGACGCCGCGCGAAAGGCAGGAAACGTCTCGCCGTTTGATGATAGAGAGCTATGGTCCTTGCGAAAGGATCCGAAAAAAAACAGAATTCTCTGGGCTTTACAAGAGAGGCCGTTGCGCCCGAGGGAAATACTTCAATCTGATCTATCTCCCCAACAATCTCGGCCATTCCCGGTTGGCCGTGGTCGCCAGCAAGAAGGTCGGGAACGCCGTTCATCGCAACAAGATCCGGCGCAGGGCTCGGGAGCTGTTTAGAAGGAACAAGGATTTGTTGATATATCCCTTGGATATTCTCCTGATTGCCAAGAAAGACATCCGGCTCGCCACGTGGCGGGACATGCGCGACCAGTACTTTTCGGCCCTGCTGGCGATCAGCGGGAAGAATTGAATTCGCCCATGAAGCGTGCGGTTCTCGCGGCAATACGAATCTACAAGATAGTCCTGTCCCCTTTTCTCGGTAACCACTGCCGGTTCTATCCCACCTGCTCCGATTTCATGGCCCAGGCGATCCGGAAATTCGGCCTGGCGAAAGGACTCTGGCTGGGATTGAAAAGGCTGGGCCGATGCCATCCGTTCCACGTCGGTGGGCTGGACCCCGTTCCTTAAGAGGTCAGAGCATGCAAAAAAGACTGCTGGCGGCGATCGTCCTGTCGTTTCTCGTCCTTTTCCTGTATCAAGCCGTCTTCGTGAAAAAAGCCCCGGCGCCGCAGAACCCCCTGGAGCAGCCGGCCGCTTCGATGAAGACTCAGGCGGCACCGGCGGCGCCGGTTGCGCCGGAACAGAAGCCGGCCACCGGCGCAGCCGCGGCCCCGGCGGCCAAATCAGACGCTAACCTATTGAATATTAAACAAATAGGGTCTGGACAGGAGGAGCTGATCACGGTCACGACGCCGCTCTACCGGGCCGTCTGGACCAACAAGGGTGGCGTCCTTACGAGCTGGAAGCTGAAGAAGCACCTCGACGAGAAGAAGGACGATCTCGAGCTCGTGCCCGCCGCGGCCAAGGACGCCGGCGTTTTTCCGTTCGCCCTCTATGACGATAATCCCGAGGCGGTGAAGGCCGGCCTGACGGGAATCGCGGCCGGAGCGGCCAATTCCGCTTTCTACAAGACGTCCGGGACGAATTTCGAGCTCAAGGACGGGGATAAGGCCGAAGTCAGATTCACCTATTCCGACGGAAAAGAGCTCGAAGTCGAAAAGATCTTCACCTTCTACGGCGGCCGGTACGACTTCGACATCGCCGTCCATGTCCGGAAGAACGGCCAGCCCGCGGCCGCCCGCGTCCTATGGGGCCCGGGCCTCCGGAACCCTTCCCAGCAGGAGCTCAGCCAGAGCCTGGCGACCGGCGGCGGAGGAATGACCGTCCTCGCCGGCGACAAAGTCTATCGTCTGGACCAGCGCAAATACAAATCCGAGCAGAGCGCCTACAATTTCGTGACGTGGTCGTCCTACGACGACAACTACTTCGCCGCCCTGTTCGTCCCCGGCGCGGCCACCGGGACGGCCGCCTTCCTGAAAGTGGACACCGAGAACAAGCCGCCCTCGTTCTTCCTGGCCGCGACGGATCCCGGGAAGGTCTTCCTCGGTCCCAAGGAGTTCGGGACGCTGGCCGACTTCGGGCACAACACCAAGAAGGTCGTTCGCTTCGGCTTCCTGGGATTCATCACCGAGTTCCTGTTCTACGCCCTCCGCTTCATCCACAAGTTCGTCCCCAACTGGGGCTTCGCGATCATGGTCCTCACCCTCTTCATCAAGATCCTGTTCTTCCCCCTGACCTACAGCAGCATGAAATCCATGGCCAAGATGGCCGAGCTCCAGCCGAAGGTCAAGGCGTTGCGGGCCAAGTACAAGAAGTCCAAGACCGACATCGCCCAGCGCCGCGAGATGAACGAGGAGATGATGAAGCTCTACAAGGAGCACGGCGTCAATCCCGCGGGCGGCTGCCTGCCGATGCTCATCCAGATCCCGATTTTCATCGGGTTCTTCAATCTCCTCCGGAACGCCATCGAACTGCGGCACAGCCCCTGGATGCTCTGGATCAATGACCTCTCGGTCAAGGATCCGACCTACATCCTCCCCCTGCTGATGGGCGGGACCCAGTTCGTCAGCCAGAAGATGACTCCCACATCCGCGGATCCCTCCCAGGCGCGGATGATGCTCATTATGCCCGTCGTCATGACGGTTTTCTTCCTGCAATTCCAGAGCGGCCTGGTCCTCTACTGGCTGACCTCCAATGTCCTCCAGATCGGGCAGCAGTACATCATGAACCGCATGATGAAAGCCAAGAAGGTTGAATCCCATGGAAAACGAAGAAAAAACTGAGACCCCCGAAGAACCGCTCCCCGAATTCCGGGCCCGGAACCTCGAAGACGCCATCGGCCACGCCGAGCACAAGCTCAAGATCCCGCGCTCCGAGCTGAATTACGAGATCGTCACCGAGAAGACCACTCTCTTCGGCCTCAGCAAGGAGATCGTCATCCATGCCTGGCCGAAAGCCGTGGCCGAGGACAACGTCATCGCCGATTTCCTCGAAAAGCTGAAGCAGGTGTTCCCTCTTGAGATCACCTACGAAATCAAGCGGAAGGACGGCTTCGTCTTCGTGATATTCGACGGCGAGGACAAGCAGCTCCTGCTCTGGAAGGACGGGGCTCTTCTCCTGGCCCTTCAGCACGTGCTGAACAAGATCTCCAATCAGAAAGTGCAGGTGGACTGCGAATTCTTCCGTAAGAGAAAAGAGAAGAAGCTCCGCGAATACGCCCAGCAAGTGGCCCGCCAGGTCCACGACTCCGGGCGCAACGAGATCCTCGACCTGATGAACCCCTACGAACGGCGCATCGTCCATATCGCCGTCAACCAAGTCCCCGGCATCACGAGCGAAAGCCTGGGCGAGGGGTTTCTGAAGCGGATCAAGATTTTTCCCCTGGCCAAGCAGGGACGCTGAGCGGGAGCACGGGGCCGGTCGATCAGCCGCCCCGGGCCGCTTCCCTATTCCTTCCGGCTCGACTATAATTCGGTCGAGATGTTCGATTATTCCCTCGACGACACAATTATCGCCGTTTCGACGCCGCTTGGCCGGGGCGGCATCGGTATTGTCCGCCTGAGCGGCGATTCCGCCCTTCCGATCGCCCTGAAGATTTTCCGGCCGAAGAAGGCCGGATCCCGGATCCTTCCCGGGCGGGCCGTCCTCGGAAACCTGGTCGATCCCGAGCGGAAGGAGCCATTTGAGGAAGCCTATCTGATCCATTTCCGCGCTCCGCATTCCTACACCACCCAATCCGTCGTAGAAATAAGCTGCCACGGCAGTCCCGTCGTCCTGGAGGAAGTCCTCCGCCTGGGAACCCGTTTTGGAGCGAGGCTCGCCCGCCCCGGGGAATTCACCTTCCGAGCCTATCGCGGCGGCCGGATCGATATCCTCCAGGCGGAAGCGGTCGATGACCTCATTCGGGCCCCGAACATCGAGGCCGCCCGGAAGGCGTTCGGTCATCTCGACGGTGGACTGTCGGCGAGGATGGCCGGGCTCCGGCGCCGGATCGTGGAGATCCTGGGCCTGATCGAAGCCGCGATCGAGTTTCCCGACGAAAAGCTGCCGGTCTCGCCCCGGAACATCGAGACCGGCCTCGAGGAGATGACCGGATACCTCGATGCCTTGATCGCGGGCTACGACGCCGGCCGGGCGCTCCTCGAGGGGGTCACGCTGGCCATCGTCGGCCGGGCGAACGTCGGCAAGTCCACCCTGTTCAACGCGCTCCTCGCGCACGAGCGGGCGATCGTGACCCCGTTCCCGGGGACGACGCGCGATTTCCTTCGGGAGAAGGTCCGCATCAAGGACGTCGACTTCAACCTGGTGGACATGGCCGGACTCCGCCGGGCCGCGACGGCCGTCGAAAAGGAAGGCATCCGGCGGAGCCGGGAGATCGCCGCCCAGGCCGACGGCATCCTCTTCCTGTTCGACGCGTCGAAGAAGGACTTCGAGGAAGACTTGACCCTGCTCGACGAATTCAAGGATAAGAAAGCGGTCCTCGTCTTCAACAAAATCGACCTCGGCCGGAAGCCGGATCTGGGGAAGGTCCGTACCCGGATCGGCCGGAGGCCCTTCCTCGAGATATCGGCCCTCCGGGGGACGAACTTAGAGCGGCTGAAGGCCGCAATCTCCAAGACTTTTGCCCCCCGGAACGTCGATAGGGGAGACGTCATATTCCATCTGCGGCAGAAACTGGCTTTGGAAGACATGGGAGCCCGCCTCCGGCGGGCGAAACGTCTCCTGTCCGAAGGCCATCCCGAGGAGATGTATGTCGAGGAGATCCGGGAGATCGTTCCCGCCCTTGGACGGTTCCTCGGAGAGATCCGGTCCGACGACGTGCTCGCCGACATCTTCGGCCGCTTCTGCGTGGGAAAATGAGATGAGCCCCTCCCCTTCGGACGTCTATGATGTCGTGGTCGTGGGGGCCGGCCATGCCGGCTGCGAAGCGGCTTGGGCCGCTTCGGGGATGGGGCTTCGGACCTGCCTGGTCACGATCCATCTTGATACCATCGCCCAGATGTCCTGCAACCCGGCCGTGGGCGGCTTGGCCAAGGGGCATCTCGTCCGCGAGATCGATGCCCTGGGCGGCCTCATGGGGCTGATGGCCGACAAAACCGGCATCCAGTTCCGGCTGCTCAACCGGAGCCGCGGCGGCGCCGTCCAGGCCCCGCGGGCCCAGTGCGACAAGGCGCGGTACCGGCAGGCCATGAAGAGCAAGCTCGAGGACGTCCCCAACCTGACGGTTTTTCAGGGCATCGTGGCCGATGTCCTCGTCGAGAAAGGCCGGGCCAGGGGAGTGGCCCTCCTGGATGGAAGCCGGATTTCCGGAAAGGCCGTGATCGTGACGCCGGGGACGTTCCTGAACGGGCTCATCCATATCGGGCTGAAGAGCTATCCGGCGGGCCGGGCCAACGAACTCGCGTCCCGGGAGCTGGGCGACAATCTCAAGAAACGGGGGTTGCTCTCCTTCCGCCTGAAGACGGGCACGCCCATGCGCCTCGACAAGCACACGATCGATTGGGCGCGGTTCGAGCCCCAACCGGGCGACAACGTCCCCGTCCCCTTCTCCTTCCGGACGAAAATCCAGCTCGAGAACAAGGTCGTCTGCCACACCGGCTACACGAATGCGAAGACCCATGAAGTCATCCGGGCGAACCTCGACAAATCCCCGCTTTACCAGGGGAAGATCTCGGGGACCGGCCCCCGCTATTGCCCTTCGATCGAGGACAAGGTCGTCAAGTTCCCGCACCACCTCCGGCACCAGTTTTTCCTGGAGCCGGAGGGGCTGGACACATCGGAAATCTACGTCAACGGCGTTTCCTCGAGCCTCCCTTTCGAGACTCAAATTGCCATCCTGAAGACCATTCCCGGCCTGGACCGGGCTAAGATCCTGCGGCCGGCCTACGCGATCGAATACGACGCAGCCGATCCGACCCTCCTTCTCCCCACCCTGGAGACCCGCGCCGTCCGGAATTTGTATCTTGCCGGCCAGATCAACGGCACTTCAGGCTACGAAGAAGCCGCCGCCCAGGGGCTCATGGCCGGAATCAACGCCGCCCTGAAGGTCCAAAAGAAGCCGCCGTTCGTCCTCCGCCGAGACGAAGCCTATATCGGCGTTCTGATCGACGACCTGATCTCCAAGGGGATCGAAGAGCCTTATCGGCTGTTCACGTCGCGGGCCGAATACCGGCTGAACCTCCGCATCGACAACGCCGACCGCCGCCTGATGAAATACGGGCGGGATTTCGGTCTCATCTCGGCCGAGGATTTCGCGGCCTTCGAGGAGAAAAGCAAGCGGGTCGCGGCCGCCCTCCTTTACCTGGAGAAGACGAAAATTGGGACGGGCGACAAGGGAAAAATGACCCTCAAGGATTACCTAAAAAAACCTGAAATCCGTCTCCGGAATGTGCTAGAATACCATCAGAATCTGGCGGCCTTGACGGACGAAGAAGTCAGGCACATCGAGGCCGAAATCAAGTATGAAGGGTATGTGAAGAAGCAGGGCAAAGAGATCGCCAAGGTCCTGAAGATCGACGGCCTGAAGATACCCGAGAAGCTGGATTCGAGCGAGGTCCACGGCCTGACCCGCGAAGCGGTCGAAAAGATGAGAAAATACCGGCCCCGGACGATCGGGGACCTCAAGAAAATCCCCGGCCTGACGCCCTCCGACGTCTTCAGCGTCTATGTCCATCTGGCCGCCCGGAAGAAGAAACGCCACGGGACGGGGGCGATTGTTCCACGTGGAACATCCGACGATGCAGAATAAGATCATCGCGATCGCGAACCAGAAAGGCGGCGTGGGCAAGACCACGACGGCCATCAACCTCGCGGCCTCCCTGGCCAAGATGAAGATGCGCGTGCTTCTAATCGACTTCGATCCCCAGGGCATGGCCACGGCCGGCCTGGGGAAAGCCAAGGAGCCCGGCAAAGGCATCTATCCGGCCTTGATGAGCGGCCAGGACATCATGGAATGCATCGTCGGCACCGAGCTCGACAATCTCTACCTCTGCCCATGTTCGCCCGAGCTGGCCGGGGTCGAAGCCGAGCTCTACAACCAGGAAAATCGGGAGAAGCGGCTCCGGGAGATCCTGGACAAAATCCGGTCGCAGTTCAATTTCATCTTCATCGATTGCCCTCCCTCCCTCAGCTTCCTGACCATCAACGCCCTGTCCGCGGCGGATTCCGTCCTGATCCCGGTCCAGACCGAGTTTTTCTGCATGGAGGGCATCCCCGACCTCCTCCACTCGCTAAACGAAGTCCGGACCTATTTCAATCCGACCTTGAAGATCGAGGGCATCATCCTGACCATGTACGACGACCGGACGAACCTCTCCCGCCAGGTCGCGGACGAGGTCCGGAAATCGCTCAAAGACGTGGTCTATAAGGCCATCATCCCCCGGAGCGTTCGCTTGGCCGAGGCCCCCAGCTTCGGCAAGCCCGTGCTCCTCTACGATGCCAAGTCCAGGGGGGCGGAGGCTTATCTCAATCTAGCCCAGGAGATTCTTGAAAAATGAAAAAAGCGCTCGGCAAAGGAATAAAGGCCTTCATCCCGGAGGAATACGGTATCCTCAAGCAAGAAACGTACGCGGAACTCGAGATCGACCAGATCCGGCCGAATCCGCTCCAGCCGCGGACGAAATTCAACGAGGCCTCGATCGACGAGCTCGCCCGGTCGATCAGGGAGTCCGGGGTCCTTCAGCCGATCATCGTCGTGTCGGAGGAAGGCCGCTACAAGATCCTGATCGGGGAGAGGCGCTGGCGGGCGGCCCGCAAGGCGGGGCTCAAAAAAGTCCCCGTCCTCATCCGTAACATCCCCAAGGAGCACCAGCTCGAAGTCGCGCTCATCGAAAATCTCCAGCGCGAGGAATTGAACCCGATCGAGATCTCCCTCGGCTACAAGCGGCTGATCGACGAGCTCGGCTACACCCAGGAAAACGTGGCCGAGAAAGTCGGCAAGGACCGGGCCTCGGTCGCGAACCATTTGCGGCTGCTCAAGCTGCCCCTCGAAATCCAGGACCTCCTCAGCGACGGGAAGATCTCGATGGGCCACGCCAAAGTGTTGCTCGGCCTCGACGATCCCCGGGCGCTCGTCGCCCTGGCCCGCAAGATCATGGCCAAGGGGCTGTCCGTCCGCGAGGTCGAAGCCCTTCTGGCCAGGACCGAGAAGGAGGCCCCGGCGCCGAAAAAACGGAAAGCCGATCCGAATCTCGAAGCCGTCCAGGAAGACCTGCTGCGTGCCCTCGGGACCAAAGTGACCATCGACGGCACGCCCAAGAGGGGCGTCATCAAGGTCTTCTACTTTTCCCTGGACGAGCTCAACCGCGTCATTGAACTCATCAAAGGAGCCCGATCATGAAGGCTAAGAAAATAGACGAACACAAAATCACGGGATACTTCGACGACGGGTCGGAATTCGACGGGACCCTGAAATTCCGGGGCTCCTTCCGGATCGACGGCTTCTTCAAGGGGCGGATCGAATCCGACGCGATGCTGATCATCGGCGACAAGGGAAAGGTCGAAGCCGAGATCGTGGTGAACCATGTCGTCATCAGCGGCGAATGCCGGGGCAACATCAAGGCGGCCGAGTGCGTCGAGATCAACAGCCTGGCGCGCGTGTATGGCACGGTCACGACGCCCAAGCTCATCGTCGAGGAAGGAGCGTATCTCCAAGCTTCCTGCCAGACCTGCGATCAGCCGCCCGCCGCCGCCGCCGCGGAGATAAAGCTCAAGTCCTGAGGGGGGAGAAGACGCATGGATCAGGCCGTCGGCATCATTCCGGCTCGATACGGATCGAGCCGTTTTCCGGGGAAGCCCCTGGCGCCGATCCTCGGGAAGCCCATGATCCAATGGGTCTATGAAGGCGCCCGCAAGTCGAAGCGGCTGTCCCGGGTCATCATCGCCACCGACGACGTGCGCATCTTCGAGGCCGGATTGTCTTTCGGAGCGGAAGCGGTGATGACGTCCTCCGGCCATGCATCGGGAACGGACCGCGCGGCCGAAGTCGCCGCGAACATCGAGGCGTCCGTCATCGTCAACATCCAGGGCGACGAGCCGCTGCTCGACGGGTCCGTGCTCGACGGCCTCGTCGCGGCCTTCGACGACGAGGCCCTGCCCATGGCGAGCCTCATGGCCAAAGTCGCGGACGTCGGGCTCATCGACGACCCGAACATCGTCAAGGTCGTCGTGGACCGGGAAGGCTACGCGCTGTGCTTTTCGCGCTCGCCGCTGCCCCGCGGCGCGCAGGATTTCTTCTATCAGCACGTCGGCATCTACGGCTACCGGAAGGAGTTCCTTCTCGGATTCAAGTCCCTGCCCGCGTCGCGGCTGGAGAAGATCGAGCGGCTCGAGCAGCTCCGCGTGCTCGAATACGGCATCCGGATCAAGATGATCGAAATCCCGCGGCCCACCTTGAGTGTGGACACGCCGCAGGATATAATCGGCATCGAAGAATTCTTAAAGACGAGGTCGTATGAGTAAATATATCTTCGTGACCGGAGGCGTGCTGTCGGGGCTCGGCAAGGGGATCGCGGCCGCGTCGATCGGGCGCCTCTTGGAAAGCCACGGCATCAAAATCACCCTGCAGAAGTTCGATCCCTACCTCAACATCGACGCCGGGACGATGAATCCCTACCAGCACGGCGAGGTCTACGTGACCGACGACGGGGCCGAAACTGACCTGGATCTCGGCCATTATGAACGATTTACGTCCGCCCGCATGACGAAATACCACAACTGGACGGCGGGCAAGATCTACGATCTCATCATCCGCAAGGAGAGAAGGGGAGAGTACCTCGGAAAAACGGTCCAGGTCATCCCTCACGTGACCGACGAAATCAAGAACGCCTTCCGCGCCGTCTCGAGCGACAACGACGTCGTGATCTGCGAGATCGGCGGCACGGTCGGCGACATCGAGAGCCTGCCCTTCCTCGAAGCGACGCGCCAGATGCGGCTCACCCTCGGCGGCGACAACGTGCTCTTCGTCCACCTGACGCTCGTCCCGTACGTTGGGATGTCGGGCGAGCTCAAAACAAAACCGACGCAGCACACGGTCAAGGAGCTCCGGGCCATCGGGATCCAGCCCGACATCCTCCTCTGCCGCACGGACCGCTATCTCACCCAGGACCTCAAGACCAAGATCGCCCTCTTCACCAACGTGCCCGTCGACGCCGTCATCACGGCCAAGGACGTGGACAACGTCTACGAAGTGCCGCTCATCTTCGCCCGCGAAGGCCTGGACCAGATCATCATCCGGCACCTCAAGCTCGAGTCCAAGGGCTGCAACTTCGCCCAGTGGAAATCCCTCGTGAACCGGATCCGGCATCCCAAGGGCGAAGTCGATATCGCCCTCGTCGGGAAATACGCCGGCCTCAAGGACTCCTACCTCAGCCTGAAGCAGGCCCTCGACCACGGCGGGATCGCCAACCGGGTCAAGGTCAACATCTCCTGGATCGAGGCCGAGGACCTGGAGAAGGGGAAGATCGAGAAGATCCTGAGCGACAAGGACGGCGTCCTCGTCCCCGGCGGCTTCGGCATCCGCGGCATCGAGGGAAAGATCCGGGCGGTGACGTATGCCCGCGAACACAAGGTCCCCTTCTTCGGCATCTGCCTCGGCATGCAGTGCGCGACCATCGAGTTCGCCCGCAACGTGGCCGGCCTGAAGGGCGCCAACAGCACCGAGTTCGACGACGACGCCCCGCACAAGATCTTCTTCAAATGGCGCGAGCTCAAGGGCATCCAGGACCTGGGCGGCAACATGCGGCTCGGGCAGTACCTCTGCCGCATCGAGAAGGGCTCCGCCGCCCACCGGGCCTACGGCGCGGTCGAAATCTACGAGCGCCACCGCCATCGCTTCGAGTTCAATCCCGAATACGAGAGGCCGCTGGCCGAAGCCGGGCTCTTCATTTCGGGCAAAAACCCCGATTACGGCCTGGTGGAGCTCATCGAGCTGCGGGATCATCCCTGGTTCCTCGGCTGCCAGTTCCATCCGGAATTCAAATCCCGGCCCTTGAAGCCGCACCCGCTTTTCAAGGCCTTCATCGGAGCGAGCCATGCCCACCGCCGCCAGAGACGTAAAAATTGATTCGGCCGTGACGGTCGGCGGGGGGAAGCTCTTCCTCATCGCCGGCCCGTGCGTTCTCGAAAGTCGAAGACACGCCTTCGCCCTCGCCCTCCAGGTCAAAACGGTCTGCGGGAAGCTCGGCATCCCCTTCATCTTCAAGGCTTCCTTCGACAAGGCCAACCGCTCGTCGATTGCCTCGTTCCGCGGGCCGGGCCTGAAGAAAGGGCTCCGCATCCTGGCCGAGATCAAGCGCGAGCTCGGCGTTCCTGTCCTCTCGGACGTCCATGAGACGGCCCAGGTCGAAGAAGCGGCCGAGGTCCTCGACGTCCTTCAGATCCCGGCCTTTCTCTGCCGCCAAACCGACCTCCTCCTGGCCGCCGCGAAGACCGGAAAAGCGGTGAACATCAAGAAAGGCCAGTTTCTCTCGCCCCACGACATGAAGAACGCGGTCGAAAAAATCCGGAGCGCGGGCAATCCCAAGATCCTCCTGACCGAGCGCGGGACGATGTTCGGCTACAACAACCTCGTGGTCGACCTCCGGTCCGTTCCCATCATGAAAGGATTCGGCTGCCCCGTCGTCATCGACGCCTCGCACAGCGTCCAGAGACCTGGCGGCCAGGGCGCTTCGTCGGGCGGCGAGCGCAAGTTCATTTCCCTGATCGCCAAGGCGGCGGTCGCCGCCGGCGCGGACGGGGTCTTCCTCGAAGTCCACGACAATCCGGACAAGGCCCTGTCCGACAAACACAACTCTTTTCATATCAAGGAATTAGAGGCGCTCTGCCGGACCCTTCTCCGCATCCGGGACGCCCTCTGAGGAAGCAGGCATGACCAAGAAAGACGTCATCGAGACGGGACGCGAAGTCCTGGCCGTCGAGGCCCGGGCCGTCGAGGCCTTGAGCCGGCGCCTGGACGAAAGCTTCGCCCGGGCGGTGGACCTCCTGTTCAAGGCGAAGGCCCGGATCATCGTCATCGGCATGGGCAAGTCGGGCCTCATCGGCCGCAAGATCGCGGCCACGCTGGCGAGCTGCGGGACGCCGGCGATGTTCGTCCATCCGGCCGAGGCGGGCCACGGCGACTTGGGGATGATCCTCCGCGGCGACGTCCTGCTCGCCGTCTCCTACAGCGGCGAGACGCGCGAGATCGTGGACATGCTCGGGTTCATCAAGCGGATCGGGGTGAAGCTCGTCTGCATCACCGGCTATCCGCATTCGCGGATCGCGCGCTACAGCGACATCGTCCTCGACGCGAAAGTGGAAAAGGAAGCCGGGCCGAGCGGGCTCGTCCCCACGGCGAGCTCCACGGCCGCCCTGGCCCTCGGCGACGCCCTGGCTGTCGCCGTCATGAAGAAGAAGGGCTTCGGCGAGCGCGACTTCGCCTTCGTCCATCCCAAGGGGGCGATCGGAAAGCGGCTCCTCAGAGTCGAGACTCTGATGCACAAGGGCAAGGACGTCCCGAAGGTCGGTCCGGACGCGCCGATGAGCGCGGCCATCGAGGAGATGACGCGCAAGAAGCTGGGCATGACCTGCGTCGTGGGCGCCGGCAACCGTCTGCTGGGCGTCATCACCGACGGCGACCTCCGCCGCATGATCCGCAAGTTCCGGGGGGCGGTCGTCAACAAGTGCGCCCGGGAGTGCATGACTCCGGATCCCGTAGGGGTCGAAGGCTCAGTTCTTGCGACCGAAGCCTTGAACCTCATGGAGCGGCGGCGGATCACCGCGCTCGTCGTTCGCCGCGCGGACGGCCGGCTGGACGGGGTCATCCACCTCCACGATCTATGGCGGACGGAGATGTTCTGATGCGGAACCGCGCCCGGGCCCGGCGGATCAAGATGATCCTGATGGACGTCGATGGGACGCTGACCGACGGGACCCTGGCCGTCCTGCCGGACGGCGAGGAGATCAAGGCTTACAACGTCAAGGACGGCCTCGGCGTGCTCCTCGCCCAGCTCATTGACCTCAAGCTCGGGATCATCACCGGCAAGCGTTCGCAGGGCCTGGTCCGACGGGCGGAGCGGCTGAAGATCGCCGAGCTCCACCAGGGCGTCATCGACAAGAAGCCGGTCTTCGACGACATCCTCAAGCGCCACGGCCTCGCGCCCGAGGAGGCGGCCTACATCGGCGACGACATCGGCGACCTCGAGGTCATGGCCGCCGCGGGCCTGGCCGCGGCGGTGGCCGACGCCCACAAGCTCGTCAAGAAGCAGGCCACTACGTCTGCAAGCTCGCCGGCGGCCGGGGGGCCTTCCGGGAGCTCGTCGATTTCATCATCGACGCCCAGGGGAAGAGCGACCTCATCTCGGCCCGGTTCAAATGCATCTTCGATAGAAAAATCTGATCGCCGGCAAGGGAGGTTTTCTTGGAGATCAACCCGAACATTTTCCGCGAATACGACCTCCGGGGGATCGTCGACAAGGACCTGACGCCCGGCGTCGTGCGGACGCTGGGGCAGGCCATGGGGACGTATTTCCGCGGCCAGGGCCGCCGCCGCACGGCCGTCGGCCGCGACTGCCGGCTAAGCTCGCCGGCCTACGCCCAGGCGCTCTCGGCGGGCCTGCGGGCGGCGGGCTGCGACGTCGTCGACCTGGGGACCATCCCCACCCCGCTCCTCTACTTCGCCATCTTCTATAAGGACTTCGAGGCCGGGGTCATGATCACCGGCTCCCACAACCCCCCCGAATACAACGGCTTTAAGATCATGTCGGGCCACGACACGCTCTACGGCGAGACGATCCAGGAGATCTACCGCCTCATCCGGGACGACAAGCTCCTTGCCGACCGCGAAGGGACGACCGCCGCTTACGACCTCGTCCCCGAATACCGGGACTACGTCGTCGCCGGAATCAAGCCCGCCCGGAAGCTCAAGGTCGTCATCGACGCCGGCAATGGCACGGGCGGCGTGGTCGCCGTTCCGATCTTCAAACGGCTGGGCGCGGACGTCGTGGAGCTTTTCTGCGAGATGGACGGCCGCTTCCCCAATCACCATCCCGATCCGACGCTCCCCGAAGCCATGGACACTCTCATCCGGACGGTCCGGTCCGAGAAGGCCGACCTCGGCATCGCGTACGATGGCGACGCGGACCGGATCGGCGTCGTCGACGACGAAGGGCACCTGATCTGGGGCGACCAGCTCCTGATCTTCTTCGCCCGCGACATCTTGAAATCGAACCCCGGCCGGGCCATCATCTCCGAGGTCAAGGCGACCCAGGTGCTGTATGACGAGATCGCGCGCCTGGGAGGGAAGCCGGTCATGTACCGGACCGGCCACTCGTTGATCAAGAAAAAAATCAAAGAGGAAAACGCCCTCCTCGCCGGCGAAATGAGCGGCCACATCTTCTTCGCCGACCGCTGGTTCGGGTTCGACGACGCCATCTATTCCTCGGCCCGGCTCTACGAGCTGCTGTCCGCGACCGACGTCAAGCTCTCGGCCATGCTGGCCGAGCTGCCGAAGACCTTCAGCACGCCGGAGATCCGCATCTACGCGTCGGAGGAAGTGAAGTTCAAGATCGTCGACGAAGTGCGGGCGGAGCTCGCGAAAAAATATCCGGTCATCGACATCGATGGCGTGCGGGCCCTCATGCCCAAGGGCTGGGGCCTCGTCCGGGCCTCCAATACGCAGGCCGCCCTCGTCCTGCGTTTCGAGGCCGAGACCGAGGCCGACCTGGCGGCGATCCAGAACGAAGTCAAGGGCGCGGTCGAGCGGGCCATCCACAGGCTGGGGTCGTGATGCCGGCGAAACCCGACATCCGGGCCGTTATCATGGCGGGGGGGAGCGGCACGCGCTTCTGGCCGCTCAGCCGGCGGAAGACTCCGAAGCAGTTCCTCCCGATCGTCAGCGACCGGACGATGCTTGAGGAGACCGCCCGACGCATCTTCCCGCTCGTCCCTCCCCGCCGCATATATACGATCGCCAACGCCGCCCAGACCCGAACGATCCGGCGCCTCCTGCCCCGCCTTCCGGCCGGGAATTTTCTGGTCGAGCCGGAGGCCCGCAATACGGCGCCGTCGCTCATCCTGGCCACGGCCCGCATCTTCCTCGAGAATCCGAAAGCCGTGATCGCTGTCTTGCCCTCGGACCACCTGATTGCAGACGGGGCCGTCTTCCTGAAGAAGATGGCCGCGGCGGCCGCGGCGGCGGCCGCGGAGGACGCGCTGATCACGTTCGGCATCCCGCCGACGTTTCCTTCGACGGGCTACGGCTACATCCATTATCGGAAGGGGGCCGCCCGGAAGTTCCTCGGGGAGCCGTTCTACGAAGTCGAGGAATTCCAGGAGAAGCCGTCCACCGAAAAGGCGGTCGGATTTCTCCGCGACGGCGGCTACGCCTGGAACTCCGGGATGTTCTTCTGGCGGGCGGACGTCTTCGCCGGCAAGCTCGAGCGCTTCGCCCCGGAATTCCACGCCGCCTGGACCCGGATGTTAGCCGCGCTTCGGTCAGGGTCCCGGTCCCAGGTCGCCTCGGTCTTTTCCGGCATCCCGGCCATCTCGATCGACTATGCCCTGATGGAGAAGGCGCGGGGCGTGCGCATGGCCGAAGGGAATTTCGGTTGGTCGGACGTCGGGGCCTGGTCCTCGCTGGCCGATATCTGGGCCCGCGATCCGGCCGGGCACGCGGTCAAGGGTGCCGTGGCGACTGTCGACGCCAAGAACTGCGTGGTTTTTAACCCCGGCCGGCTCACGGCCCTGATCGGCGTCGAGGACCTCGTCATCGTCAATACGAAAGACGCCCTGCTCGTCTGTCGGCGCGACCGGGACCAGAGCGTCAAGCAGGTCCTGGAGCTCTTGGCCGGGACCGGGAAGACGGATTACCTCTGAGATGAAAAGGGCCGGATTCCTGGCTCTCCTCATCACGGCGTTCCTGCTTCTCGTCTCTTTGCCGGCAATTTCTCCCGCCCTCGTGGCAGCCGCGAGGACAGACCAAAGCGTCGCCCTCGTGGCAGCCGCGAGGACAGACCAAAGCGTCGCCCTCGTGGCAGCCGCGAGGACAGACCAAAGCGTCGCCCTCGCGGCG
>Ga0209226_10000094_pt1 | contig 60137 bp, 41 predicted proteins | sample BarGraNGADG00212_2_FD_184497 | JGI IMG/M metagenome (GOLD analysis project Ga0209226, IMG submission 184497) | Arctic peat soil microbial communities from Barrow, Alaska, USA - Barrow Graham LP Ref core NGADG0011-212 (SPAdes) (version 2) | ecosystem: Environmental > Terrestrial > Soil >...
CGTTTGATCCGAGTGATTTTGTACACTTTCGTCACAGGATCGGCCCTGAAGGGATGAAGAAGATATTCAAGCAGAGCATTGATTTGTTTGGTGAAGACAAAGTACGCAGGGAGGTAAAAGAGGTACGGGTAGACACAACGGTACAGGAGAAGAACATCACCTTTCCGACTGATCGGAAACTGATAGAGAAGGTTATTGAGCACTGTAAACGGATTGCAAAGAAGGAAGATATAAAGCTTAAACGAACCTATACTTTTGAAATCAGGAAGTTAAAGCAACAGTTACGATTTGCCAGGAAGCCGAAGAACCTGAAGAAACACATTAAGGCTCAGAAAAAGCTTCACAGGATAGCATTCAAGATCTATCATGACCTCGTAAAACAGCTTAATCCGATACCTAAGTCATACATGAAAGAATTTGATGTTTTATACAGGGTATTGACACAACAAAGAGATGACTCAAACAAGATTTACAGCATACATGAACCGGAAGTACTTTGCATATCAAAAGGGAAAGAGCATAAGCCGTATGAGTTTGGAAACAAAAGCTCATTTGCATATACAAGAGAATCAGGTATTATTGTTGGAGCAATGGCAGTGGAAGGGAACGCATATGATGGACATACATTAAAACCACAGCTGGAACAAGTAAAAGAATTAACAGGAGGCAAGATCAAGAAAGCGATAGTTGACCGGGGCTATAAGGTAAAAGGAGGCATACCATCAGTAGACATAGTGATGTCAAAGGCGCTCAAGAGAGAGAGCTACTACCTGAAAAAGAAACGAGAAGAGCGATGCCGATCGAGAGCAGGAATAGAGGGATTTATATCACACTTGAAACAAGATTACAGGATGCTGAAGAATTATCTCAAAGGTACAGCAGGAGACCAAACCAACACATTATTGGCTGCTGCAGCAGCCAATATGATGAAGTGGATGAGATTAAAACGACAAGAAATATTGAATTTAATTTTTCGCTGGATTTACCAGACCCTTATTTTAGTCCCGGTAAATATCCAACGCTAAAGAACATATACAAAATCGAATTGATAAGGATTAACTAACTAATCAACAAGCTTTTAACTCCGGTAGAGGATGGTCAATTTACTCTGACTAAACGTGGTCAAAGTCACTGGTTTTTCCAGATGATATGAGGACCAGTGAACTATTCGGTGTTGCTATAAAGTCAAGATGATGTAATTAATTAATTATCAGAATAATAAAAAAAAGGTTCGAATCCTACTGATTACTAATAAGTAACTTCAGATTAGTTTAGTGCACATATACCTATGCATAGATCTCCAAAATATCTTATCCCATGCAGTAAATGCAGATTCTAATATCACATGTTGATCATAACCTGAGCGTCTTTGGCAGATCGTTTAATTCCTACAATTACCTTACCACTGTTGGGTATGGGGCTCTTTATATCAAAATATCAAGGTTAAGATTTTATTCCATATGAGCAGAAACTTTAATAACCATAGGAGGGTAATCGATTGTCTTTTCCATGTCAACAGGCATGAAATAGAAAATATATACAGCTTTGAGTTCTTTTTGCTCAACATTTCCTGCATACTCATCATATCCCCACGTCCAGCTTTCAAGTTTGTAAGCTTTCTGCTCACCGACTTGCTTTAAAGCCTCTGCATAAGCTTGTTCATAGGGCTTTCCTTCAGTGACTCAAATTGTACCCTTAATAGGCCTCCATACCTTGGAAGCATTGTAAACTGATCCATCACTGTTGAGTTGAACAACTATTTTTCCACCCTCACCAACAATGCTAACTGCTTTACCATCAACAATTATTATCCCGTTGTAAGTAATTGTAACACTTTTTAATCCATTTTGGATTTCTTCAGACCCTTTGCCACCGTTTGGCATACTTTGAAGCATCATTTTCTGACCGATGGGCTTAGAAACTTCCTTTTCAGTCCAATTCTGTTCCCTTAAAAATTTATTAGCCATATCAATGTATTCCGATTCTTTGTGCTGCGGAGCTCCATCTTCAAACTTTCTTTCCCCAAATACATATATAGAACCTGATGTTTTATTGATTTTCACAGCCGGGCTTCTTCTTTCTTTCAGTTTTGTAATTGAAAACATCCATCCTTCTTTTTCCTGAAAGTCTTTCCTGTTATATCTTTCAGGCCATGGCAAGGGGATCAGTTCAAAAACCGGTAGTAATTTTGGAACAACATTAAGGATTTGAGGAACATTGCTTTCAAATTCCGACAAATATTGAATATGAAGGTATGGACCAGATTGATTAGGTTTATTAGTAAAAGTCTGGTCGAAGAGTGGTGTGGATGATGTGAGCCGACCTCCAGTAGTAATACATAATGGAGTGTTCCAATTTAATCTATGCAACCCCCATATAAAAGCGTCTGCAACATCGTAACCCTGGTTGTTGTAAAAATCCCAGATTTTATTTGTTTCAGTCTCCCAACAAAACGCAGCTGTTGAAGAACCGCAAGCCATTCTTAATTTAGGACTCAATATCGGTCCCCAGCGTTCATAAACATTTCTCATAGCATATGAATCCACAGATCCATCAAAGTCTTTCGGACAAGCATAATCCTCAGTTGTACTGGTACAATTCACTGGTCCGTGAGCAAATACCTCGCAGGAGCATTGCCAGAAATATCTTAATATGCCATGAGACACAACATTGTAATTACCTAGCCTCATATTGGTAAGAGTAGCCGAATTACCCAAGGTGTTAAAAGTAGTTGGATTGCCATGACCGGCATAAAAGAAAAGCATTGACCGATCAATACCGTTGCTTAAATGAGTGTCTTTGCCTGTAATTACTTTCCCAAAGTCATAATAATACTTGTTTGTGTTTACCGAATCAACATGCATATGAGTCTTTGTCCATGTATCGGGACAATGATTGCTTGCCAAAAGATTACCATTCATATCATATCCGGTAAGGAACTCTTCTGCAGTATTAATATGCCAGTCGGTGTTCCCATGAGCTGTTTTTACTGAATTCAGCTTTGGATTAAGAGGACAGCAAGAGGTATAAAACACTCCCGCAATAATCAACAAAATTGATATTAGAAATTTACCTTTTTTCTTCATTTTTATTTTCTAATTTGTTGAACAAAAAAATTCGAAATAAATAGCCCTGGGATTAAAATTTACTTAGCTATTATATCCCCAGATGCTTAGTATCAGGCCTTATAATTTGATTTTAATTCCAGTTTAAATTCTTTTCTTGACTATGAAACAATAATATAATATACAAGTTCTTAAATACTAGCATCAGTCTTATGAAAAAACAAGGAAAAAAACTTCCTAAATATGAATTCTTGGGATTTATTGGGAATTTTGGGGAACTGCAAGTTTCTAATAAATAAGTTCTTGTTTTTGGAGATAAATTATGCCTCTCTTTATAATTATTTTTCCGTCAACTAAATTCTTTTTAATCCAGAGGGAGAGAATTAGCACTGTTGATTTTCACTTAATTACTCATAGTCAAATAACCTAACATTTTGAACACAATTGTCAAGACATATTTGATATAGTGATACTTATAAGAAAAGTCCAATCTTATTACTCAATACCATCAATAAATGATAACCATTTTTTAAAACTTGGTTAAGGTATGTTCTTTGTCTGGTTTTAATTAACCCTGTGTCCTATTCGTTGTATTGATAAAATCAGGATATTATAGGTAATTAATTATCAGAACTATAAAAAGGAGGTTCGAATCCTACTGAGAATGAAATTCTTAAAGCCCTCTTGGTCAATTTCTAGTCAATATTTTATTGAATATTCTAGTATCAAGAGTTATTCCAAAAAAGAATCCCCATTTCCAAGTATTAGTTAGTTTTATCTCATCTTTTGTTCCTGAATATACGGATGTTCCCAAGACAAAATTTTTATTTGCCAATTCCTGAACTTTCCCATAATGCCAGCCTGATGAGAAGCTTCCTCCTCGAGTAAATTCAAAATTGCCGCCAAAGAAAAAATTCTCTCTCCATTCATTATTTAATGCAACACCAAATGTTGGATTTAATCTTTCAAGAAATGTGGCTTCCTTTAACACATCTCTTCCCCTTGTAATGTTAGTCTTGCCTTTTAATTTCCCCATCAACCAGTCTACAGTTGGCTCCCAGTAGTAAATTATATTGAAAGTTGCAAGTGTTCGGCTGCCTGCATCTATTTTGTCTATCGTGTTATTTGTAGTTCCTATAATTGGGAAAACATCAAAAGATGGTTTCTCTAAGTCTGTTGAAATAAATGAAGCTCCGATCGCAACGTTATACAGTTTGTTTATTTTTACATCAAGATGTTTAGCTAATTCGTTTTCCCCATTATAAAACCTTATCGTTGCTTTGTCAGATGTAAATGGGCCGAATGTTTGAGTTATATATGTGTATTCAATTTCCTCTTTTGCTGTTCCCTGTGCAGCAGCAACAGGAATTGATTCGTAAGGTCTTATTAATAAATCAGATGGATTGTAGTCTCCATCAACTTGCACTGAAAATGATTTGCTTTGAGTTTTTGGGACAGCCATATATATTACTAAATAATCGTCTGCATCAACATTTACAGGCGCAGGAGCTAACAACATTCCCTTTTCATTGAAATAGAATATGGCTTTATTTCCCTTTCTATCATAACTTTTATTAATGTCTTTAAAATCACGGAAATTTCTATAAAAAAAATCGTAGGCAGTATTGCCAGTAATACTGAAGTTCAAGTCGCCCTCATCGGGAGATTTATTCTCAATAATTACAGGTGGGCAACTAAAACCAATGGCTTTAATATTAACTTTAACCCTTTCTTTCTTAGAATCTGTTACCTTAAAACTAAACTCATTATTCGTTTTTACTAGTGCTTCAATGCCGTCAGTATTTAATGATAAATCAACAGGAATATTGTCACCTGTAAAAGAAAAAATAATTGGCTTTGAAAAGTCTGCCTGATTATTTGAAGAAGGAATCTCGAATGTTTTATCAGTTGATTTGACTTTTATTTCAAATCTGTTTGATTGTTGTCCAAAAAAGAGATCAACAATTGTACTAAGTACAAGAGCACAAACTATTTCTTTTGTCATGTTCGTATAATTTTAGTTTTAGTCTTTTTGAAAATTATATCAATTGGTATTACATAACTTAAGTTTTGAAAGCCTCCGACAAGAACACCTATTAAATAATTGTATTCATCAATAACAAATGAACCCGAGTCACCAGGTTGAGAGAACTTTTCATCTGAAAGAGCTTGAATAGAAATTATTTTGTTCAATTGATTAATGGTCCCATCCACGTACGTTATTTTTACTGGTAAGTCAATGTCAAGGATTGAACCGACACTAAACCCTGATACTGTACCATTCATTTTAACTTTCGTCTTTTGCCTTTTATCGTTAGTATTTAAAATTCTTGAGAAATAAGGTGTCCCAATACCACTGATTGCACCTTGTACATTATAGCCATTAATCGGTTTCATTATCGCTATATCAACCTCGTCATCTCTTATTGCTTTTATTATTATGCCGCAACTCGAATTATTATTACTTATATCTAGAATAGTTTCGTTTCCCGATGGCTGAAAATTATCCCAATTATGGTTTGGTGATTTTACTACGTGGTAGCAACTGATAAAGTACTCTTCATTGGTTGTTTCATCGAAGATTTTGCCTCCCATCGAACCAGTATTATCAGTATAAGGATTAGCATTCCCAATTTTGCTTCCTGGATATATGGTTCCATGAGTAGTTGGTTCAAAATCATGGATGATATTCACCAGAACTTCTTTCTGTGAATTATTAGTACCATTATAGAAGATCTTCTTAGGAATTAAATTCTCTAAGCTAAAATCTCTATTTACATGAATCTGCAATAGAGGTTTGTCGTTCTCAAAAATAGACGACACACTAACGACATTTTCTATTTGCATTAATTTGCTTTTATAAGACATTAATGAGTTTTCAATTCTTTTACTTTCATCGTCTTTAAGGTAGTTGTCAAATGCCTCGATATTATTAATTTCCCGATCAGCTTTTTCATTTAACTTCCTTTTTAGGTTCTTTACCTGTAAAAGCATATCTAAAAGGTCATGGAAAAATTTACTACCCAAGCTTAAAAATAATCCTGACACTATTGAACCAATGATATTCGACAACAAAGCTATCCCCTTAAAATCTTCTTTAGCCCAAAACAGATTGAATTTGTCTTTGAAAAAGTCAAAAAGATTTGCCTTTGAAATAAGTGCAACTATTACTCCTACAATAATAGTGACACGTTGAATGTGTCTTTCTCTGGTTTTTTCGTCAACTTCGATTGCACTTTTGTTCGTAAGAGATTCATTTTGAAGCTTAATAAAGTTTGCAATCTTCTCTGTTATCAAACTGAGAATTAATAGAACGATTGTTGGTTGTATTACACTGTCCATGAATTATTGCTTTAAAATTTGAGTGATGATCAGTACAGTATCTCTCATCACTCATCAATTTGATAAATACAAGTTCACTTAAAATCTTCGTAAACAAAATGTAAAATCCTGACTAATAAATGCTTTCCCCAAGTACTTATATTAGCCTTTTATCCAATAGATAAAAATCTATTAATTAGTGTGTTGGTTAACCAACCTAATACTTTCCCTTGGTCGGTTCCATTATCTGTTATAAAAACATCTTGGCAGTCCTTTATAAGGTTCATTTCATTATAAGCTCTCTTTACAGAATCACTTTTTGAAACTACTGCAAAACCTCCTTCATTTTTAAAAGTAAAATTATTTTTATGATCATTTATAAAATCAGTAAGTGTTAGACTTGACGCTGTCGGGCCTTTTTGAGTTAGATATACTTCCAATAAATTTCTTTGAATGATTAATTGAGGTCTTAAGTCATTATAGAAAATTGGGATTCTATCTTTTTCTGCTTCTTTATAAAATGTTATAATTTCGCTAAGCTTGTTTTTACCATAATCGCTTGGTTCAATCTTTCTATAAAGAATTGTTTTGACATCTATCATAATATTTTCAACTTTTAATACTTCAATCACCTCCTTGCTTAATGCTAATGCATGTTTAGTAGCTGCTTCATAATTCTCCCTCCCAAAATGGAATGCTAATATTGTACCTATCCAAGTACCTATTAATGGGATTGTTGTATTAAATACTAATTTTGAAAATTCAGGTCTATCTGTCTGCGAAGCAAGACATATCATAAGTACTCCAAATGTCAACATTATTGTTAGCCCTAGGCTAACCAGACCTATTGTTAAATAGGTTCTGTTCCGGTTATTTATCACTTCGGTATTTGAAAAATCAAGAAACTTACGCATAGCTTTAAGTTTTAGTGAATTAATATTTTTTTGTTTAGATTTCAAGCTACAATTTATGATCTGTTCAAGTTTATTATTGGCCCTGATTATTCTCATGATGCAAAGAGATGATCTTCTTCCATAAACATAATTCCTCAGGTAAATTCATCTATATATTTAATATTTTGTACTTCAAGCAATTCAACAGGTTATAACTCATAAAATCAATAAACTATATCTAGCTTGGGTCATCAGGCATCATAAATGGCTTGGTTTGTCTTGGCAGACAGCCCCTTTCTGTAATCTCCTACTGATTTCCCCAATCAATAATAACTTTAACCTTGCACTTCACAATCAATATAGTTTTTCCTAATAAATTTTTTATTGAGAGCGTTTAATGTTTTTTCGTGTTCTTTCTTAATATTAACCCGATCAGTTTTAATATTTGACAAAATCTTACTGTGATCTCCGGCGAAAAATAGTTTTCCTTTTGTTTTGAGGATCAACTCAGCGCCTAACAAATCGTTGGGCATAGTATTCAGCCATCCATCATTGATTTTCTTAAAATCCAAAGTTGCCATTGAGGTCATGTCCTCGCTGGTCATCATTTCTATACCTTTACCTTTAGCTGTTCCGTTCTGGCTAAGGTGATGTCCAACTTTATAAAATACTGTCTTTTTCAAAAAATAATCAACCTTTTTTTTGACGATTTGCCCATTTATTTTGACAGGCCACTCTAGGTTTTCATACCAGCTTGCCCAGTTCCCATATTCAGCATCGCCAGTAAATAGTAAAACCCGTTCGCTATCCTCGAACTGGATTGCTAGGGCAAGGCTTGTATTGTTTATGCTGCGTTCATAACGCATAGCCATTTTCCCGGCGCTAAACAGCCAGTCATGATCGATTCTTCTCCAGTCATCTCCCTCTGTATATACTTTACGAATGCTATTGTCATCAGGAGCTGCTTCAAATTCCTGCTCAAATGGTAACTTTGCTAAGCTTCCGTATATAGAAGCCGCGTTTAAAGCTGATAGAAAAGAAAAGTCAATTGTGCTCTTTTCCTCTCTTTTTTCAAAGTTTTCTCCACTGACATAAGTTTCATCTAAAAAATTACGGTCACGGGGTGGGCCCAAAATAAAAAACCGGATACCCTCTGCACCTTGGAGATCACATCGGACCTCCCCTGGATCTAAACACTCAACTTCAGTGCTTGCTTTAATGACTTTATATTTTTTGAACAAATCAACCATTGTCGGGGGCAGTTGACCAACACCTAGTCCCTTCATCGGATTTAAAGCATTTAAAGAAGTAAGGGATTGAATAAAGTGTTTTTTACCTTCCAACATAAAATCACCACCAATTTCATTGGAAAATAAAGATTCATAATAGTTATTTTTTGCAAGAGAATTGAGTTTTGAAACGACTTTATTAAGTCCAATACCTAATTCGCTGTAATTAGCCCGATAGTCGTTGGCAACCGAGTCAGTATCACTCTCTGTCCAAGCAAACCAAACTTTTTTAAACTTAAATTTGTCGAACAGGTCAGCACATTTTTCAAAGCCATTAATGTGGTCTGCATGCTGATGGGTGATTACAAGAAGGTCAATAACCTTACCAGTAAGTGTGTCCAGGTTCTCCACTACTGGTTTGAAATTCGTCTTACCAGCTTTAATGCACCCACAATCAATCATCATCTTGAAACTTACCGTGTTTCCTTTCTTAAATAAAAGAATAAAGAAATCACCGGTGCCTACTCGATACATCCGTACTTGTATCTTATTTATTTTACTCGTAGAATTTGTTGCTTTTGCCATAACTGTTATAGTGTGTGGAGAAAACTAAAAGGTTCGTTGAATGAGTTTTGTCTATTGCTTCCATAATATGCCTGAAACCGGCTTTGATCAACCATTGCGCCTTTTTGGTAACTTTGAATGGTAATACAACGGTTTCGATTGAGCAGGTGAACGTTGTTGCTCAATGCTTCGATATCAAGTAAGGGTTTAGTGATAGCATATTTTAACTTCAGAGTATCCAAATCAAATATCAGTGTGCATCCTCCGTAAATGACAAAACAATCTTTTTTCTCACCCGGTATGACTTCTAATACACCATTTTTATCTTTTTCAACATTAATATTTGCTTTTTGTGTGAGTGATACAATAATCTGGTTGCTTTGATTGCCATTGGGGCCGACACGGGAAGCTAGGTGAAGTGAATGAATTGAAAATGATGGCCTTGGCTGTTCCACAGTATAAGCATTGGAAGTGGGAATTCCCAAATCCGTCCATCCCTCGTCAAACATTAGGCCAGTAAGTTTTTCAAAACCAATATTACGTTCGAATTTTCCACCTAACCTTCTATGCAAGCCATAAATTTTCGGATCTGTATCATAATTGCCTGCAATATAGTTTCTGGTAGTTTCAAAAATTTCTTTTCTTTTATTCGCATAGATTATTGCGCTCCGGTAATCTCGTAAAAAGTTGATCAGAATTCCAAAAAGTTGCTGTAGATCTTTAGTATCCGGTGTTGGATAGCATAAACTATCCACCGAAAGATGTTTAATGCCTACAGGATAAATTCCTCTTTTCCTGAATGCATCAATAAATGCAAGCCTGTACTCATGTATATCATCTACTACCATATCAATATCAGCTGTAATGATCGCTCTGAGAAAATCGCCAAAGTTTATATCCACAGGAGGGCAATAGTCTAAAGCTCGAATACACATGTTCAATACATGGCGTGAAGCTTTGGATGCCTCTGACGCTAATCTATTGACGAGATCTGGAGGCAGTTCACCTTGCTGGAGTATACCTGTGCCACCAGTAGCAATACGTAGAAGGTCAGCCACCCTGCTTTTATAAATGATAAGAAATGCTTCGAATACTGCCGAAACCAAAATTGAACCCCTTGCATGTGGCTCCATAATAGTCCTGTACTCATTGCCAGTCGGTTTTATGAGTTTCCATTCATGTGTATTATCATCAATGGTGCCTATCGCATCGCGTAATGCTCCGTAATTACCAATGGCCCTACCAAACTCCTGGGCTAATTGTCCCAGCAAGTTTTGTTCTATGAGGTTTCCACGAGTAGCTGCAATCTGATTCTTCAGTACATTCTGGAATGTAAAATGCTGAAATAAGGCAATAATATCGGCGAAAGCTTCATGAAAGGCCAGCACATCGGGGTTGGTGTCTTCTGTATATTTAGGATGTAAACCATCGAGTATGGCATGTGTTGTTTCATGAGCAATTATATCATGGCTTAAACAAGTGAAGGTAAGATTGTCGGGCATCTGAAGTGTTACATCTGCGGGCCTTGCAGCAAAATATCCAAACAATAATGCTTTTTTCTGTGGGCTGTAAAAGGCATTGGCATCTCTAAATGCGTGGGGATATATCCGCAAAGTAGGTACATAGTCATCTTTTTCTTTTGTTTCTTTTTCTGTCGTGTCTTGTTCCGATTCATTAGTTCTTGGCATATCGTTTATTTCTTCTTTCACTCTGTGCGGACTCCATAAAATCGGCCGTCCCAAACCAGTCTCAAAGTTTTTTATAGTTGTCATCGTTACTGCATACACCATTTGCTGATGAAACTGGGGATTGCTGCCTGAAGGATCTAATCCGTCCTGAGCCAATATATAGGTTTGGTTCAAATCAACAGGTGAATAAAACTTTTCCACCGTGGGATCATAATCTATTACTTCTATATACTCCCCCCTAGGACCAGGGCGCAAGCCATATTTTTCTTTATCCTCTATATCATTGTGAGTTACTGCATCTTCCCATGGTATTTTATAAGTAATATCATTGATGAGCGCTGTACTTAAAGTCAAGGATAATGAGGGATCAAAGGCATATCCCCTCAATTTTCTGAATGGAGGTTTTTTTGTCATTATCATGTTGGTCTAAATAAAGATGGACAATATAATTTTACTTGTAGTTTGGTTATGTCTTCTACTTTTTTAATAGGGTATTTTTATAAAGTGAATCTGTTATAAAACAGTCTTCCCAATAAATCTTCTGGATTAATAATCAATAGCCAAAATGGTGATTTAATAACGCTCCCGACCAAATCATTAAATCCATTTGCTTAGTCAAAGTTCAGCAGACAATAAAATAAATCACTGAAATTTTGAGGAATTATTGGGAATTTTGAGGAAATTTTGGGTCTTTATTGAGACCAGCAGGGGTTCCAAGTTTATTATAGATATTTTCCTGTTCCCTGGGGGAAATCACGCCCCTGTCAAGCCTGATATTTTTCTTTATCAATAGCTTATTGAATGTTTTCCGACAGACACCATATTCGTCGGCCATTTGTTGCTTGGTTTTAACACCACCATTATAGTTAAGCATAGTGATGATATTTAAGCAGTTATAATTAAAAAACTGATACCGTATCGCAGAAATATTATTTCTTTCCTTTGCGAAAGATAAGAAACAGAATAACTCAAGTCAAGTATATTTTTATCTGAAAACAATGGTAAAAAGTTTAACTTTTTAAACTATATCAGAATTAATCCAACAATATCAAAATTTCATATACTGCTAAAGTTAAAAGAGTCCTTTTTGCGATTTCTATATCCTTATGAACGAATTGGTGAACCTGATAAACTAAGAGTTTACAAAAAATTAAATATTCGAATATTGAAAAAACAGCTCGATTCCCTCTTACAATATGTTTCTTCTTATAAAGCAAAAAACAATGTTTTATAGGAATAGGCATGGAATTGTTACCTGGGAAAATATTTCGCTCTCTAGTTAAGGATAAGTGATATTTTTAAATCATATTTAAAGAGTTATTTATGAGAAGGGAAACATATTCAATTCATTATTGGTTCTTATAAATGAAGATTTTCTGATAGTGTGCAAAACCTTAAAATCTAATATTGCAGGTAACAATTCGGTATGAAAGCTTATAAAACCGTATTGTGTGAGTTGAGATGTATTTTTTGAATGATTCCCTGACTTTTATGGAAGACTCCTAATTAAGCAAACTATTCAGATTCAGAAATATGGCAACAATGCTTTATATTGGGACAAAGCCCCGGGTAAATGGTCGTTATTATATTCACTTGGAGGATTGCCCGTTATTGCCCTCGCCAAGGAAAAGGATATGCCTGGGAACATTTTTATCTCCTCAGGTAGCATTGGAAGTGGGGAAGAAATATTTTAACAATTCATTCTGCTGTCAGTTCTGTCTGCGGGGAGATCATAAAGATACTGAAGTTGTTAAGCTAATTGAGATCTGTGAAAAACAGGGTTTCCTATTACATGTCAGGACAAAGATTACATTCGAGAGTGTATTGTTTTTTGGTGTGAATTAATAGATACTAATGCTGATTTCTATTCATTAAAACATTTGTGATTTAATCTGTCACTTCTTATCAGTATGTCTGACTTATTCAAATTCTCCCATCCGGGTTTTTATTGAAAAAATTATTTAACTTTGTTATGGAGTGTTCTTTGTAATTATAAATAACCGGGTGAACCAAACGGTGTCCTTAAATTTCAGGAGCCTGTATATTACACATTATCAAGATATTGAAAGATGGGTTCGAATCCCTCTTACATTTTGGTAAAGGAATAGTCAATTCATTGAATCTAAGAGTATATTGGTTGAATTAGCGCCACTTCTTTAAATCGCGAATCCAGCAAGATCAATGATCTCCGGTATTTTGCATCTTAAAGGAACTGTCAGTGAACTATAATATTAACTTCAGAAACGGCAGAGGCTCTAAAATAGCCAAGGGCATTCCCAGACAAATTTGTTGGAGGATTTGCCGGTGTAGGTGAATATGCCCCACCATCGTTTTCAAATTGGCTTAAAAGAGATTTATAATAATTAAAAGCATTTTTCGTAAGAGACAGCATTCTAATTTTAGCTCTTTCACCAAGATTAAAATAGTAAAAATCTTCATGACCAACCGGACTCGCCCCATCATCTAAATTAAACCCCATGACATAGCTGTTAAGATAGGTGTCATCAAGGATTGAAAAATTCCAAATAAGCGCAGATCCATAAATGAGATTATATAAATTATCACTGCCGAAATTAAACATATAGTAATTTACTTGATCCTGAGGTTCCTTGAAATAAACAAGAGGTACGAAATAGTTCTGACCATCTTTTTCTAGAAACTGCTCTCTAAACTTAACAGAGTCTATTATTGGAACGTTGGGCATCTCCTCCGTTGCCTGTATTTTTGTGTTATTATAATCAATCTCCAGAGAATATGTAGTCCCTGGTGTTCCTTGGATCTTGGTTGTAAAATATATTCCTTGCAAATATGTTGTGTCATTCCCAATTAAGCGAACAGTATCCTCTAATCCTGAATATTTCCGGAGAGTTATAAAATAATAGTACCACTTTGGATGTCTTTTTATTGTAGTAGGCAGTAGCTTTAAAGTGTCAAAAACTCCTTTATTATCGCTTATGATTATACGAGCATTTGAAATACTATTGCTTTTATCATTCTGGTTTAGACTTCGGCTATGACCTAATTTAATGAAATATGGACCTTCTTCATTAGTTATTGCGCCTTCAACAACGACCCTATCATTATTGGGGATGTTAAGATCAAACTGCTCAGAACATGAGACCAGGAGAATTTGAAAAATAATAAAAAACAGCCAGCTCTTATTCATATTTTTAATTTAAAACTCGAAATGGTACGTAATAGAGGGGAAAATGCCATATAGATACAATTTATATGAAAGAGATTTATCTAGATTCCATTGGTCAGGACGACAGTAAATCATAAAAACGTTTTTCCTGTTATAAACATTATTTATAGAAATAAGTAATTCAGATTGATATTCTTTTTTAGGTTTAGGGTGAAAAGAAAGAGAAACATCCAGTTGATGAAAAGCAGGGCTCCTATATTCGTTACGTTGAGTAAAGTAATTAAAAGAGGCACCATAGTATTGAAAAGTTCCAACCGGTACTGTCAATTTGCTCCCGGAGCATAGTGCAAAGGATGAAGATACACTCCATGTTTGACTTAGGTCATAACTCATAACTATTTTAAGATTATGAGGCTTATCATATGTAGGTGAATATGGTTTATTATCGTTAATACCATCGATATGATTAGTTACTCGTGCATAGGTGTAACTTATCCATCCCTGGAGCTTCCCATAGTCTTTTTTAAGGTAAAATTCAATACCATAAGCGTTAGCAAATCCAGAAAGTAATTGTGATTCAATATTATTATTTAAGAATAAGTCTGCATTATCCTTAAAATCAATAATGTGGTTCATCCTCTTAAAGTAGAGCTCGACTGAAGATTCTATTTTATCATTTAGGAAATCGTGGTAATAACCCAAATTATATTGATTCGATATCTGTGGAACTATTTTTTTACCAGAAGGAATCCAGATATCCGTAGGCATTCCTATACTTGAATTTGAAAGAAGGTGAAAGTACTGTGTTGATTGTGAATAGGATAATTTAATTGCAGATATAGGAGATAATACAAAATTAACAAATAATCTCGGTTCAAGATTATTATATGTTTTTATTCGTTGCCCCGGAGCATAATGGGTTGAATCTTTTATTAACCCCGTATTTGTATCATATGAATAAATAGTAGTTTCACCAATTTCAGAAAATGAAGTGCCACGAGCTCCAAGTTTAATATCCACATGCTTAAATAATTTGTAGCTGATCTCAGTGTACCCACCAAACTCTATTGAATTCTTATTATTAAGTGAAAATGGTCTAATTACTGAGGTAGAATCATAAGGAGAAATCTTGCCGGGGAGAGTAACTGTTAATCCTGAAAATACCCCCAATGTTGCCTTTAATTTACTAGATGCGTAATAGTCAAAATCTGATTTTAATTGAAAGTTAGTCGTTCTTGCTTTCCATAAGAAATTTCTGGCATCATTAATTAATCTGTAATTATAAGAATAATCACTAAAGACGAAAGTTGAGTTTGTAAATAACTTCGGTCCAAATACATGGTTCCAACGAATCGTGGAGGTTTCATTACCCCAATCTAAACTAAAGTTGTCGCTGAAATTTTTAAAATAAAAGTGATCATGTCCTAAATAAGCAGATACAAAAAAGTGATTCTTGTCGTTTATTACTGTATTAAATTTCCCGTTAATATCATAGAAATTAATTTCGTTGCCATTTTTAAAATTATTTAAAGCATGTATCAATGAATGGAGTTTTGCTACTTGGTTGGCTACAAATCCTGCATAGCAGTACCGACCAGACAACATGAAGGAAGATTTGTCTTTTTTAATAGGTCCTTCTATTTGTAAACTGGACGATATTAAGCCAATTCTCCCAACTACTTTTGTTTTTTTATTATTCCCTTCTTTCATACGTACGTCAATTACTGATGATAGACGGCCACCGTATTTAGCTGGGAAAGCGGAACTATAAAAATCAACTGAACTAATTGCATCAGGGTTGAATGTAGAAAATAGAGAAAGAGCATGATTTGGGTTAATGATAATAGCCTCATCCAGAATCACAAGATTCTGCCCAAAAGAACCACCTCGAACGGATATACTTGTCGTCCCTTCATTTGATGCAGTAACTCCCGGTAAATATTGTAGTGATTTTATTACATCAGCTTCACCAACAATCTGGGGTATGATTTTTACTGTTTGGATCGAGAGTTTATTTAAACTCATTTGTAATTCTTTTATTTTGCTATTAGAATTCCCGGAAATGACTACTTCATCAATTTTAAAAGCTTTCGGAGTAAGTTCGAAATTGATAATGGTGTCCGAGGCAATTGATACCCTTGTTTTACTTTCAATGTAACCCAAACATGAAGTTGAGAGATAGTCTAATGAGGTTTTCGTTTTCAATGAATAATATCCATATTCATTTGATGTTGCAGAAACAGCACTATTTTCAAGAACAATATATACTCTAGGGAGAGCTTCGCCATTTTCTGAATTTTTTATAGTGCCAGAAATAATAAAATTTTGAGCAAATGTGTAATGAGAAGTCAGAATGAAACAGATTAGGATGAAATAGGTCTTTTTCATTATTGTTCTGTTATTTCATAATTGAGAATATTTTCTATCTCTTCAGATGATGAAGGATCACTAATTACTTTGTTGTTGACAATTACAGTAGGTGTAGCATAAATTCCAACCATATTAATACGCTTATAGCTCTGATTTATTTTATGAAATAAAATTGAGTCATTCATTTCGGTCATAAATTCTCCTAGATTTAATCCTAACTCTTTTGTAACCGTAACTAATCCCTTTAAATCATTATTGATATCAGAATTATTTAGAGATTCATACATTTCCCAAAATTTACCCTGGGTTGAAGCACTTTCAAGTGCTAACGAAGATAATGAAACGTTATCCGAATAAATTGAAAGAGCGAATCTGATTTCGCTTTTATATTTATTAAAGATACTGTCATATAAAGGTTTCGCTTTTCTACAATTAATGCATTCGGGGTCAGACAAAATCCATAAAGTTGTAGAAGACTTTAGATTGCCTTTATAATGGATTAATATGCTATCATCTATGGAATTAGGTATCAATGGAGGTTGAATTAAAATCCTAACATTATAGACTGTTTTTAATGAATCTAGGTAAGCATTAAACCTATATTTTCTATAGACAGTCAGAAAATGACTATTTTCATGATTGGTTATTTGTTGCGCTATATCAATTGTATCTAGATGATGAAATTTTGCAAAACTATAAAGTGACTCTTTATTAAGTTTTGCGTAAAGGATACTTTTTAATAAACTGTCTTGTGTAATATGGTATTTATCTGATTCGAGATTAATTATTTTTTGACTTATAAGTTCTTGAATTTTCGCCTTTCTTATACGATATATATTATATAGTTCATCATATATTTCTTTTTTTAGCCGCTGGTCAACTTCTTTTGTATAGATAATATCATTCCCTATTGAAGCAATTTCATCGGATTTGTGCCTATGTGCTCTTGCAATACAAGAAATTAATAATAAAGTAGATGAAATAAAAGTTATTGAAAGAATAGTTAGCTTCTTCATACTAATTATAATTAAATAAAGAGGCTTAAAATTATCTGTTAATTAAAGCCTCTTAAAAAATAGTTTAGAATGGATAAAAAGTAAGTAAAGGATTAATTATCTGCGATTTAATTATGAACTTTTGTCATATAAATAGTAGTGTTTTTACCACCCTCAGTGGGTTTTATCAGATCTTGAACATACAAATAATCTGGACTGTTAGTGTTAGTAGCATCGATCAGTCTCCACCAGTACCATTCGGCATTTGCATTATTGGTATCTTCATCATCTGTATGTATCCATCCTTGACCCATCCCGGCATTAAAATACCCAACTACACCATAGGGGATTGAGAGATTCGGAAATGTTACGGCACCATTAACAGCATCCTGATTATAAATATAAAATGTAAGGTCTGTATTATTTCCTTGCTCTATTCCCCCACCCAACAAGGTTTGGATTTGGAGCGAGGTTAAGCTAACTCCATTAAGTTTAACGCTATTAATACTACTTCCATCCTCATTATCAAATAGCCTTTCTACCCTGTCTTGGTAACCACCATAAATGTCAAGAACAGCGTATTTATAATATTTAGAACTTTGAAAAGCTGAAGTTGGAACTAAACAAAAGCTTAATGTAACATTACTATTTACAGTATTCCCTCCAATCCATCCACCATATCCGTTTGCATTTCTTCTATCTTCACAATCCATTGTGATATCTAGTTGATCGTATGATCCACAGGTGTGGTTTTGATCTCTAAAGACACCAACGCGATCCCCCAAAACACCAGATTTGGCTCCTTGCATTTTCTTTAAATTGGAGTGATCTATTTGACTAATAATGCTTTCCCTTATTAAATCAGAGGCAAAAGTTTCAATTTTTGTTTCACCAGGTTGAAGAGAAGTTTCCATCTTTTCCATACCCACAGCATACATCGTTTCAATTTTGTTAACTTCTTGTGAGTTTACAGCATCATAGTTGGGATATTCTTTTTTACATGATGATAAGAAGATGAGCAAGAAGAGAAAACAACTCATCAGTTTTATGGATAAAAGAATTTTTTTCATATTTGTTAAGTTTTAGTAAATCAATGAACCCTATCCTTTAAAGTAATATGAATTACTACTGGGTAGGGTTTTTACATTTTGCGTTATAAGAAAGATGCTAAACTCCCTTATTCAACCAGATTTATCAAACTGGTTGAATTTATATATATGTTTGGCTTGATTTAAGACAATAGTTTGACATCATTTAATCTTAGGTTCTACATATTTAAAATCATAGTGAAATATAAATTCTCTATATTATTGCAGGTCTAATGGCATAATTACACCATTATTTGTTCTACGCTTTTTGCTTTAATTACATTGACATTAATCACAACCAAGATACATATAGATTATGGTAGCGAGCATATGTTCCAGATACCTGGTGTGTTATATTTTGTTTTTGGTAATCCTTTTTATAAATGGTATTTTTTTTTTAAAAGTGGTTCTTTAAGCTTTTAAGGCTCATCATTATTTGACCACACCTTCTCCTCGATACTGGTATCTTATGATTGTTAATTTCCAATGTTTTACTTTGTCGAACGAATCTATCAACTTTTCTAATATTCACTAAATAAGAATAATGACATCGAATGAAGTGAAACTCTTTCAACCGCTCTTCAAGTGCATGTAAAGACTTTGAAATCACAATTTTGGATCCATCATCGAGGTAAATTTCAGAATAACTACCATCAGCCTTGCAGTATGCAATTTTATTTATATGTATTCTTATATAGTCATATTGTGTTTTAATGCCAAGTGTGTCTGGGAATGAATCTGAGGTATGTCCTTCTAATTCTTGCGTCATAGAATAATGTTTTAGTGTTATCTGCAAAAGCCGGATGCCCTAACTACATATGGCCGGTAAGATCACAATTAACATAAGTAACTTAACAACAAACGCTTAACTATAGTCATGGATGGTCAATTTACTCCGGCCAAAGGTGATCAAGGACACTGGTTTTTCCACTTATTCAACGGTTTCGTTCAATGCATGCAGGGAAATGGAATAAAATTATTTCATCAGTAAGACCCTTTCCAAATACTTTAAATCTTTGGCATTATAATAATCGCTGTACCACATTGTTTTTTCAGAGTTGTCGTATAGAAACATTTCGTCTTCAGGAACATCATTCAATATTAGTTTATTCAACCAGCTAAAATGATCAACAAGTCGTATTGCTTCTATTGCAAAAGCGGTGACAACATCTTTATCTCTTATTTCAAGAAGATTATCCCCGTTATTTTGCTCCGGTTTGTAGGCAAGATTGCTGCTGCCACAATAAACAACAGGGTCTGTTCCTTTGAAATCTACAACTATAAATTTATGATGGATACTATGTCCAAGTCCTGGTACTTTTATAATATCAGAAAATGGCTTAGGCAATTTGGTAGCAATGGTCAATCCGGAAATTCGAATTCCAGTTTTTCTTCCTGGCTTATATAATTGCATTCCTTTTCTGACATCAGTAATTCCAGCAGTAAAAATTTCCTCTGATTTTACTTGTTCATGCAATGCACTTAATATTTCACTATTACTGTCATCTAACATAACAGCGAAAAGTACATCGCTTGATGCATTTAAGATTTTGGATTTGATTTTATTAAAAAATATGTCTGCAAATTCAGCCGGATGAGGAGAAAAACGGATTGTCATATCAGGCAGTTTCGCATCATTAAAAGTGTAATCAGTTGAAGCAATTGTTGATTCTTTGAAGGACGACATTTCATCAACTCCAAACGAAGCATCAAAAGCATCCGCATATACCTGAGCTACTTCTTTGTTGTTAAAAGTGAGAGTATGATTTGCATTTATATATAACCCATTTGTTGTAAAATTTGTAGAGCCTGTCAGAACTTTAATCGCTTTAGAAGCAGTGTTGTTGTTCCTTTGTATTAATACTTTTGAATGTGCCTGACTTCCAAAATGTCCTCTGAAAATATCATCTTTATTTTTAGCAACTCTGTGAAATTCCTTTTCAAATTTCATTTCAGCACAACCCTTTTCTTTGTGATTTGGATAATCATCTAAAACAATTCTAACTCTACCCTGATTTGCAAGTATAAGTAATTTTTCAACTATAACTGGTTCGTTCAGGTCATAGGCAAATATGTCAAGTTTTACGGAATTATTATTCATAACCTCATCCAGGAACTCCATTATTCTGTCGCGAGCCTGCCAACCAAGATATTCATGAATTTCTTCATAAGTAAAAGTAATGTCCTCTTTTTTCCCTGTTTTCTTGTTATATCTCTTTGCTATTCCAGCCTGTAACTTGATATCAAAAGTTAAGTCTGAGTCATTGGGTCTTAAGTTAAGCTGATTGCCAAAATGATATGCAAATGCCTGTGAGGAAATAAAAGATCTTGTAAAACCCACATTAATATCGTCATCTTTGAAAGGGCTGACATCAATAGTTACCTTTACTGTTAGCTTGTCATCAGGCGATAATAATTTCCCATTTTCAATATAACGAGGAGTAACTTCATATGTATAATCTCCGAAATATGGATTGTCAATATAATGGATAGTAGACGGAACATGTATCCACCTATATTTTTGAATTGGAGAAAACTCCGTGCTCAAATATTCAGTTGAATATTTGGGTTTTCGATGAAGTTTTATTTCATTCTTAAATTTCATTTTATTATAGAGGTAAAAGGTTCTGTCATTTGCAGAAACTTTAATTGTAAATCCAACAAAATTATTAGTCATACTCTTATCAAGGTCGAAAGCCAAAAGTGTCATCGCATCACCTTTGTATGCGTAAACACTAACTCCCTTATTTGATGCAAATTTTTCCATTGTATTATATAATTTAGTTTGTCATTTTAATGTGAATTGTTTATATACATGACGAGTTCAATCCCAACTACACGTTTAATAGGAATGTCTATTGATTTGTTACCTTGGAAGATCCACTGAATAATCCAATGAAACCAGAGTAAATATCTTAATATCATCCAATATTGTTTAACTCTGCTTACATGGTTAATTATTATTCACTCCACCCAATCCCCCTTTTGAGGGACTAAGCAAGTGAAGTTAGCACTGTTGGTTTTCAATGGTTCTTGAGATTTTTAAGTATAGGTGAACCATTAGGTGATATTAAATTACCGGAGGTTGTAAATAAGTCATTATCTACTTATTGTAAAATAGGTTACAATTCCTCTTAGATTAGAATAGATAATATACAATCTTTGAGAGTTAATCCCGCCAAAAAATCAGACCTGAAAGGGTTTAAAGATATTGGTACACAATAAATAACCTATTATAAATTCAAAGGCTAAATAAATGGACGTTTATATGCATATGTTATCAACTATGGGTATATTGACATTGGAGAATAAAAAGATTCCTATTTTCTCCAAAATTTGATATCAGTCATTGGGTCATCCAGCTTATGTGATTTTTTGATCTCCCCTGTCGATATATCATAGAAAAGCACCTCAAAGTCGCTGGTTGCTGTTATATAGCAGTTCGACTCAGCATCATATCCCATAATGTTTGAACAATATCCATTCTCCGGTTCAACAATCTTGCTGCTTATTACTGATCCTGTTTCAGGATTAATGACCTCGACATAGTTCCTATCGTTACTATTTGAATATGTCATAGATATAACAGTATTATTTTCAGGATTATAAACAGAATTAAAGAGAGTCCTTCCAACATAAACCTCCTTAATTACGGCGCCTGTGGAAGGATTCACAGTTATTAAATTCTGATCCGACCGGTACATGACATATCCTTTTTCTTTCTGATTATAATAGTAACAAGAAACATAAACTCCGTCGCCTATATCAACTTTATTATTAGAAACAACTTCCCCTGTTGCCAGGTCGACCCTGATTACATAATTTGTATAAATCGGAGCACCGACATTGACAGATTTTGTATTAACTGTGTCAGGATCCTCCCCGTAAGTCATTGTGCAGTATCGACCAATAAGTATATTATCCTCATTGTCAATGACAGCCTGAGAAATGCACCCTGGAAGCTTTATTGATTTAAAATGCTCGCCTGTTTTAGGATTTATCAGTATGAATACCGTATCACAATTTACATATCCATAACTGTCGCTCCCTGGATCATAAACCGTCGAGCCAAAAACATAACAATCGATGGGTGTGGAATTTACTACAACACCCGAATCGAGATTCATGCAGACAATCTCCGTACCTTTGGCTCCCTTTATTCCTGCAAGGATTAGGCCGGAAGATTTGTTATCGGAATGTTTGGTGCAGGAAAAAATCAATCCAACAAGAATTAAAGAAAGAAAAATCGTTTTCTTCATATTTTATTGATTCTTTATAAAGTTCAGGTGTCAGCTAAGTTAAATTTTTAAATCAAAATTTTCAACTTTTAATTTAAATGGCATATTTTAATTCTCTACAAATTCGAAAAACAGTTGTTTGTACCAGTTAATATAGCTCAAATGTTTAACTAACCCAATAAAGTCTGAATCCCTTTAGAAAATTCTTTGAAAAATGTTAAATAGTAATAGACATTTTAGATATTTCTTTTACTCTTGAATATTGAATTTATCACTCCATATAATGTTTTTCCCCTCTTTAATCTTAGTAAACAATATACTCCTGAAATCCGAATTGATAATATACTCATATTGTTTAATTTCCACAAATCCTATCGATACGAACTTTTCTTTTTCAGTTTTAAATGGGGATAAAACTTGAAGAGTTCCAATAAATGTTAACTTTTGCCCTCTCGGTATTTGTTTAAGAACAGGAAAATTACTGTCGCAACCTAGACTATAAAGACGGACAGAATCGGAATTAAAAATCCAATTATCCTGCCATGAACATGACATGATCCAGAAGCTGAAAGTAGAATCAGTATTATTAATTAAATCAATACTTATTGAATACAAAGTTACTCCCCTCGCATTTGATTCGTAAGTACTTAATTTATCAATGATTTTTACTTGGACTTTCATAGATATCTCTTTCGGTTTATTTGAACAACATTGACAAAATATGACAATTAAGCCTAATGTTATGAGTAATTTCTTCATTTCTTTGTGTTTTATCAGAATAATTATCACTCTATCTATGGATAAATCACTTCAATTGGGTAAGGTTTAGATATACCGTTTCTTATACTAAATCCATAGAATAATCCAAAAATTGCATGGGGTCCCTTATATAAAGAAAGAATAGCTAACCATTCCGTATTACATGGACGTCCATAAATATCATTTAGATGTTTCCATGGTGCATCATAAAAAGAAATTGTATTACCTATTACTGTTTTGTAAGGATAGTAAATAGAGCCATCTAAACTATCAAAAAAAGGAGATACCCTACCTTTAGCTGGAACATTTGTAGATATCACTTGCACCCATTCCCCTCCTTGTTCTTCGGTATCACTAGTATAACTTAAACTAATTACAACTCCTCCCATTCCATCTTGAGAATAACCATAAAATGTATTAACTGTCAATCCTTTAACCCCTCCATAATTTGAGACTGTTGCTCCTAAATATTTTCCTCCTGGTCCAATGACATAGTCATTTTCTTTTCTGCCAATATTGTCAATATCGACATCACTTATGCCTGCTCCAGTACTAGCGGAATAGGAGCTTGAATGAGGAATAGATTTATTGTCAGGTTTATTAAATGGTATAACCGTGAAACCATTTATATGAAAACCTCTTTTGTCACTTCCCAAATTGACAAAATATGGGAAACCATTCCCATGTAAAGCTGAAGAATAACCGCTGGACCAACCAAATGCATAAATATTCCAGTCATTTTTCCCATTATAATATCCAACCCAACCAAATTCGCCACCAGTTGCGAAGAGACATGCTACACCCACAATATTTATAGCTACAGTAACAAGGGTCTTTCCTACTGTAGTGCTACCAAGCCAATCACCAAAATTGCTTAACCAAGTGTACCCGCTTGGATCCCATAAGGTCAAAGGATTATTTAAGCAATAGCTATATTTATTAAAGCTTTGTATAAAACTCGGTATTTGAATAAAATTATCCGGACTCAGAATTCTAGCTAACAATGGATCATAAACTCTTCCATTCATATTTATCAGGCCGAACATATCGAGGTGTTCATGACCTGTAAAGCCGCGGGAGAAAAGAAAAGATAAGGGGATGTTATTATATGTCCAGTTCGAAGGATTACGCCTTCTCCCCCAGGCATCAAAGCTGTAATTTTTAACAACAGAACCGCTTTGATTTGTAATGACATTTATTGATCCAAGGTGGTCGGTATGAGTATAATATAACGTATCCATTCCATCGTTTCTTACAAAAATAGCTGCCAATCCGTCTCCCCCAGAAATGTAATGTAGCTGCCGAACATGGTTACCTGGTTTAACCTCCTTCTCATAATTCCCAACGTAGTAAACTGTCTTTTGAAGGACTCCGTTATCAAATAACTTTGATATTGTTCTCTGATCTTCAACACCATAAGTAAGAGCGTATTTAAGGTTGCTCTGGATAATAGAATCAACCATATTGAAAGAAGTATAGGTAACTCTTTGAGTTGTCGTAGAAATGAGCCCGTCGGGATTTGTAACACTCGTAACTGCATAAGGCTTCACTCCATCATAAGAGTAGTTTCCAATAGATGTTTTTGATAAGATATTCCCATTTGCTGAATATGACATCATAAGAGGAGCCGGGCCGCTAACACCTGTTAATCTGTTAAGCAGGTCGTAAGTAAAGATTTCTGTAAGGTTAAGCAAATTATCCTTCCGGCTTAATATGTTACCTGTCTGCAGGTCATAACTATAATCCATATTTTGAATTGAACCTGTACTGACATTTCTTAACAAACCCAGGCAATCATAGGTTTTTGTAGTGGTTAGACTATTGCCATAAGAATATTGGGTAAACTGACCAAATGCATTAACATTCTGACCCTGCCAGATTAATGAATTATCATCGTTGCGTCTTACTTCAGAGAGATAGCCTGAGGTATTATAAACGTTCTTTGTTGCAAAACCGGAAGGATAGGTAAAAGTTTGTAACCTGCTGTAACCATCATATCCATAGCTGGTGGAGTAGTTTGTTCCGTTAATTCTGGTCACTTTCCCGGTTAATCTTGATGCATTGTCATAGCTATATTTCACACTGCCGCCGGAATAAGTTACTGAGTCCAGTAATCCTGGGTTGCCTGATGGATCGTACTTATACACCTTTGTTCCTTCGTCTCTTACTTCAGTGGAAACTCTCCCTAAAACATCGTATGTCAGTGAATCGATCTTGCCCCGCGCATCTGTCTGCCTTGTTAGTTCATTATAATTATTGTACCTGTATGCTATAGTGCCTGCATTTGGGTCGGTCAATGAGGTTTGGCGACCCAGGTTATCATATTCCATTGACCAGGAAGATCCTCCTGTTGTAATTGTCCGTGGTTTTCCAAGGCTTTTATAAGTGTAGGCAATGCTCCCTGCATCATCTGAAGCACTAACAATATTACCCTGGGAGTCTGAAGTTTTTGAAGATGTTTGTCCGGTGCTGTTTGTAATCTGAATGGTTTTCCCGGAATATGTCAGTGAAATTATCCCTGATGTAGATTCTTCCTTTATCTTATGTCCATATTTATCATAAGTATATACTTTCTTTAAAGGAGTATCTCCCTGTTTATAAGGTAATGAACTTTCGGATACCTGGCCTTTATTATTGTAAACAGTACTGGTATAAACAAGATTCCCGTTAAATCCTGTTGTTTCAGTTCTCAGTACTCTTCCAAAGGCATCATAATAATCCTTAGTTTTTGGTGCCCCCGAAGTTATAACCTGAGTATAGTATACAGATCCAAGAGGCCTTGTCCCTGTGGTCCAACCTAAAGTGACGGATTGACTTTGTCCCAAAGCAGAAGTCGATTTATTGGTCAAAATACCAAAATCATCATACGTTAAGTTTGTAACCACATTATCTGGCGTTTTTTCAGTGAGAATATTCCCGGTTACATAATCGTATGTTCTTTCAGTACAATGCCATAAGGCATCACATGATGTCGTTATAAACATGTTTTTAGAGTCATATGAGAAATAGTTAGCTCTGGTCGTACTACCATCTGATACAGACTCAAAGATCGGATTCCCATAGCTATCATAGGAGTAGTTTGAAGTCAATGATCCGACAATTTTTGTATGGACCAGTCCTGATGTCGGATAATAAGTATAATTGCTGGTTAACAAGAATGATTGTGTGTCCTGGTAATGTTTCCTCGTACTTATCACTGTTTGTGGTCTCGCGGGCAGCCATGTGCCGGCACTTGAAAAATTCGAGCTGGTGGTTAGGTTATACGAACCATCGTCAAAGTCTTCTCTATAGGTTGTTAGATTACCATTACTGTCATATGTATATTGCTTTGTAACAGTAATGCCTGTTAAATAATTTGTTTCAGAAGAGTTGCTCATATAAGGGAAAAACCTTTGACTTCCCAGATCATTTAAAGTATTAGTATAGATCGCTTGTGAAACAAGTTCTTCGGAAGTTGATCCTGTTGGAAAAGTATAAAGACTATTCTTCTTTAGAGAAACATTGTAGAATGTGGAATTATACTCGTATTCATCAACGGATTTAAAGTTTGTATTTGAATTTGCTGAAGTAAGCTTTTCAAATCCAAGAAAACCTTTTCCTAAACGATGAATATGAGCGCCATAGTAAGAATAGCTTGTTTTTGAATGTGTAAAATCAGGATTATCGGTGGACACTGAGGATACAACATACATCGGGGCCTGATAACTAACTACAGGATACAATGTTGCGGTTCCTTTATAATAAAGGCTATCCATAGTCATTGGCCCATAATTTAAATGGCTCGAGTAACCGAATCCGTTCTTTATTTCAGAAACGAGATATTGTGACCGGCCACGATAAATATTCATCAGACGCGCTATACTTCCATCATCGTAATTCAGATCCGTTATACCATCACCATTATAATCATTTAGGTTATTATAGTCATAATTATCTGGATCAGGAGAAACTTGTAAACTGGTAACAGGTGTATATGTCTGAAGGTTGATATTTTGTCCGTCACTGTATCCAACATATATCCGAACAGGGTTCATAGTACTTGTTCCTTTTCCAACAACAACAATATCGCTTTTCCCATCACCATCCATATCTCTGGTATACACGATGTTATTATAACCTGTAAGGAACCCATAAAATGTATTATCTGTATGTAGATCAAATCCATTCCCTTTTGAAATGCAAATCGTTAAACTGGCAGTATATATATCAAAGGCAAAAACATCTGTCATTCCATCACCATTAAAATCTCCGAATCTGTTTGATGTATTAATGTTTGGTATTGGCGAAGAAAATATCTGGGTCATGATGTTAGAACCATCCTGAAGGCCATAAAATCTGCTACCAGAATTATCTAAAACCATTAATTCAGTTTTGCCATCTCCATTCATGTCAAATGGAACTTCTTTTATCATTGAATAACCTACACCTTGGGTACCCCAATTAATATTAGACAGACTAATAAAAGTATGGGAAGCTCCACCACCAGTTGGAAAGCTGAACTCTGCAATTGCACAGTTAAGTCCACCTAAATTTTTTATTAAAAGGTCTGATTTACCATTTCCATTGAAATCTCCTATATAATAAGAAGATAATGAGTTCCCTAAAACAACTTGATAATCAGTTTCAGTGAATGAACTTCCATTCCACATTAAGAAGGAAGGATAATAATCCGAGTTAACAGACCTAAAGACCAGTATATCTTCAACCCCATCTCCATTAAAGTCACCCGGATACACTAAAGATATCTGATAATTTTGGGGCATAGATTGGCTGGTTCGAAATTGAAGTTGACCAGTCTGATCTGCAAGATATAATGAAAAAGAATTAGTATTATTATCAATAATGACAAGATCAGTTTTACCATCCCCATTAAAATCTCCCTGATGGCGATTAGTTAAAGATGTAATTATTGGTTCATTTGATTCAATCAATCCAGCAGTTGCATTTCCCCAGTTAACATAGGTAGAATTTAAACGGGTATTATTCTTGCCAAACTTTATTATTTCTCCGATTTTTGAGTTTGTGTAAACCATCTGGAGTTTACCAACAGTAGTCGTTCCATATTTAATTGAAACCAGATCCAATAATTTATTTATCAAAACCTGCGATCCACTTATGTATGTCTTGATTGGAACTGACCGGGTCTCATAACCAAATTCTATTGTGTAGTCACCTGATGTGCTGCCATAACAAGAATAATTAATGGTTGCCGGATAGATTTCTCCCGTGCTTGTATTTTCAGAGTATGTTATTGAATAGAAATTACCATTTTTATCTTTAACCTGGTTTAGATTCCATGTATAAACATTTGATGTTCCTTGTGCTTCAACCCTGGAATCATCGGTGTTGCCAAAGTATAATTCGAGTCCTGCCTTGGTTTCAACTTTAAAGTATGTTGGATTGGTCGAAGATCCATATAATGTTATTTTTGAAAAAGATTCATTTTCAGTCCTATATTGGTCTCCTCCAATAGGGATTAATCTCTGTCCATCCAAAGCAAACTTGTCGTTACTGTCGAAATCCACAACGTCAATATATCCTTCATGATAAAAGTCAGCAGGGACTCTTGTTATCGAAGATAATCCGGATAGCGCCCATCCAAGGCCTAATAATCCTTCGCCACTCTGACTGTTGTAAACCAGCGAGAGGCTGGGTTTCATCCCATTACGTCCCGGTGGAATATCAATAGGTATAACATAGTTTGCTGCACCAGTGGGTCCAACTGAAATTGAACCATTAATACTACCTACTGGGTATGATGTATTTACCTGAAGAGCGCCGCTTTCCTGTGGCTCAGTAAAAGTATAATTTGAGTTGCCCGTGGTGGGGATTATATTCGCAATCAATTGATTGGCTGAACCAGCATCATAAGAAAAACCTGCCTGGAAGGTAATGGAATTGGTCGCTTCTATAATTTGATTCCCGGTCAATGCTTGTGAAATAGTCGTATCTGCTGGCTGACAGAAGACACCATTTGAAACTATCATAAGCAGTATTGTAATTAAAAGTATCTTATGATTTGTAGTCATGGGATGAATTATTTGAAGCATAATTTATCTATTTAACTTCCCCAATAATCTATTCTTTGAGTATCTTCCATTTACTCATTTTCCCTTGGATCAATAGGTTCAGGATATACATCCCGGCAGGATTTTTTTCCAACCCAATATAAAACTGATAACCCAGATTCTTTTTTATTTCCAGCAGCGATCCGGATTTTGAAAATAATTGGTAATCAACTGTTTCATTTGGTCCCAGACCACTTATTTCAACAAACAAATCACCATGAGTCGGGTTAGGATATATCTTTATTGTTAATTCTCCCAGTTTATCCTCAAATTCTTCAACTTTATTGTTGACCTTAGAATCCTGAGTCTCACTGACATCCGCATCTTTATTAAATTTCTCCACATCAGAATTATTCCCTTTGCCAAGAACTATATATCTTTTTACACGATTCCCGCTATAATCATAATCATAATGGATGCTCTGTCCTGCTAAGAAGATAAAGTTCTGGGAAAGTATAACCGCTATGAGCAAAGTTCTGTAAGACATATTAATGATTTTAAATTAAAGGTCTCAAAGAAATACGATCAACCAATAGACTATTTTTGTTTGAGCAGATCGACCTCTTTAGCCAGTAAACTAATTTTCTCTCCTAAATCGTCAATTTTCTTTTGTTGTGACTGAACTGCTTTAATTAAAATTGGCACTAGTCCTATATAATCAACACCCAGGTTACCCTCTCCGTCCGTATAAACCAAATCAGGATAAATTTCCTTAAGCTCCTGAGCTATGACTCCATATTTTGCTTTTATAAATAATTGATCCGTTTCATTATAGTATTTTGAAATTTTAATTGTATCACCTCCTGTCGCCCTAATCTCAAATTGCTTAAGATTATATTTGATTGGATTGATTTTCAAGATGTTTGATAATGTTTGGGAGGATTCCAGGCTCGATATATTAGTTTTAAATTTGATATCTGAATAATAAGCTGTAGAACCCACCCATAAAGTGTTCTCTACTTTTACATCACCTCTGAAATAGCCTGCCCATTGTTGTGTTAATGCAACATCTGTTTTGCCATTAATAGCTCCAAAAACCGCAGCTCCATAATTGGTTCCGGATAAATATCCATAAACGGCATAATTATATCCGCTTGACGCATTGCCGGCTTGTGCATATATTCCGTAAGCTCTACCAATAGTATAAACTGTCGAGTTATATGCTGTAGATTTAATGCCGTAAAGAAAATTAGCACTTCCTATCATAGTTTGTGAAATATGAGCAATAATAGAATTGCTACTGCCTGTTCCTTTTTCGCTCATTGTTACTAAAGCTCCTCCAGTAGTGGAAATATTAGGATTATAAATATACGCTTGCCATGCTGACGCTCCGGCTGAATTAATTACAAATCTCGATAATGGGATTGAGCTATAATTAATTCCAACGTAATTGTTGTTAGATACTTTAATCTGACACTCGGAATTAAGACTTAATGTAGTAAAGAAAAAGATAAATAAGCTGGTAAACTTTGTCATGGTTTTCATAAAAGTCTGGTATAAATGAATATAATTATGTATTTAATTATAAATCAAATCTATAACACTGCAATCCTAAAATAGAAACTGTTTGATCAATCTAAATCACGAAGTCTAGACTTTCTATCAACTTTAAAAACAAAATTCGAACTGCTCAATAATTATTAGTCAATTAATATAATTATAAAGAATTCCTTATCTCAAAATTCGACAGAGATAAAATGGAATCAAAAGTTTTTTTAAGAATTATTGGGAATTTTGGAGAAAATAAAGGAATTTTTGTATACTTACCGGGATACCCGAGCTTATTATAAATAGTCCTCTATTCTTTTGGTACTATTAATCCTTTATCCAGTTTAATTTGCTTTTTTTGTAATAATTTATTAAATGCCCTTCTGCAGATGCTATATTCGTCGGTCATTTGTTGTTTAGTCTTAACACCAACATAATGATTCTCCTTAGTGATGATATTTAAGCTGTTACAAGGTTTAAATCACAAGATGCATTGCATTGTTAGATTGTCGACAACATTAGCTTAATTAAATTTATGAATTACCTCAACGTAAGTCAAGTTTTTAAGGGATTATTTTCGATTTCTGAATAGATCAAGAATTTAAATCCGTTGTTCAATTATTGATTTTTCCAAGCACAGAGCAAGTGAATTTACCCTTGAATAGTAAAAATCTCTGAAAACTGAGGAATGTTTAAGTCTTTTTTAAACATTATGACAATACATCTGAGACAACTTAAAAGTACAATACTATAAACTAAAAACTTTCATACCTTTACAATGAAATGTTCTTTGGATGATTTGGTGTACCCGGTGTACTATTCGGTGTACAGGTAAGATCAGTGTTTTGTATTAATTCATTATCAATATATTAGAAAAGAGGTTCGAATCCCTCTTTCTCCGCAGAGCTTAAATGCCCCGCTAACAGCGGGGTTTTTTTATTTTATTGAATATGCGACGAAAGATCGCTTTCAGGAGTATATTGCAAAAACTGGACGTTTTGACCATGTTTGGCCGGTCAGATTTCAATTATCCTATATAACTAATCAACAAGCTTTTAACTCCGGCAAAGGATGGTCAATTTACTTTGGCCAAACGTGGTCAAAGTCACTAGTTTTTCAAATTAATAAAATAATATATTATTTATAAATATATATAATAATATATTTCTTTGTAATAAATAAAATAATTACAATATTTGTATAAAATTAAATATAAAAAATAAATGAAGAAAATAGTTATTGTTAATAACAAAGGGGGAGTTGGAAAAACCACTTCGGCAATAAACATTTCTGCGGGGCTTGCAAAAAAGGGAAATAATGTAATTATAATCGATGCAGATCCTCAGGCAAACCTTACAGAAAGTTTTGGAGTTTTTGAACCAGAGAAAGATCTTTACCTTTCTTTCAGTAAAGGAGAGCCGCTTCCGATAGTAAAGGTTAAAAAGAATTTATCATTAGTGCCAAATTCATTAAACTTTTCAGGTATTGAATTGGAAATAGCTGCAAGGATGCCAAGGGAGATAATTCTAAAGGAGCTTATCCAGGGAATAGGGAACAGTTACGATTACTGTGTTATAGATTGTCCTCCGTCTCTTGGGCTAATTACCTTGAATGCCCTGGTTGCAGCTGACGAGGTTTATATACCGATGGAAGCAGAGTTTTTGGCATACAGGGGAATAGATTCAATTGTAGGGATAATAAACCTTGTGAAGAAACATTTTAATCCTGGTCTTAAGATAAAAGGGGTGTTTTTTACAAAGTATAATGAGCAAAAAGTACTTACAAAAGAGATTAAAACCCAGATCAAAGGCTTTTTCGGAGACAATCTTATGAAAACATCAATACGTGTAAACGTTGCACTGGCCGAAGCCCAGTCAAGCGGGAAAGATATTTTCGAGTATGACTCGAAAAGTAATGGGGCAAAGGATTACATGAGTTTAGTAAATGAAATAATAAAAAATTAAGTCATGGGAAAGAAGAATTTTGATAACCTTAAAAAAAACAGTCACTTAGGTGGCGGTTTAAGCAACCTGATCCCTGAAATCAATGAAAAAAATGAAACGGAAGAAATTAAAACAACTTCAAACGAAGTGCCTAAGACTTTCACGATGTTAATCGAAGATTATGAATATTTGCAAGCTTATTCAAGGTACATGGCATTTCATAGTAAATCTAAATACCCTTTAAAAAGGTCGCTAAGCGATGCAATTAAACTTTTAAGGGAAGCGCACCTGGAGATAACGATAGATTAAAAGAAGCCCCTGAGAATCGTTTTTCAGGGGCTTCTTTTATTTAAGATGAAGGAAGATCATAAAAAAGAGGTGGCTGATGTGAAAGTTTAAAAACGTGAAAGTCAATGTCTGCAATACAACCATGGTCGAGCGACCGGGTTTGTGCCACCTCTTAGGTGCTAAGTTAATTAAATTCCAGGGTTTAAACAAAAAAAGAGGGTGTCTCAAAAGGACACCTTCTTTTTTGTTTATAATTGTTGATTATTGTTAAAAAGAAGGGGGATGCCTCCCCCTTCCAAAATCCTCAGGTTATGTAACTTGAGGTATGCAAAAAAATAGTAGAACAAAGGTAGTCTTTAAAGATTACAGTCCCAACCAGATTTTACTTCTTCCTCCATCATTGGAAGAGATGATAGATCCGAACCATCCGGTTAGAGTTGTAAATCAGGTTATAGATAACCTTGATATAGATCCTTTGATAAATAAATACCACGGAGGTGGTTGTTCAAGTTATCATCCCCGTTTACTACTTAAGCTTCTGGTATATGGTTACCTTTCTAACCAATACTCGAGCAGGAAGATCGAACAGGCAGCAAAACAGAATGTTCATTTTATGTGGCTCAGCGCAATGAGCTATCCTGATCACAACACTATTAATCGCTTTCGCAGTGACAGGTTAAAAGGTGTTTTGAAAGAGGTCTTCAGCCAGGTAGTTTTGTTGCTGGTTGAGAAAGGAATAATAACATTGAAGGAAGCTTATCTTGATGGGACCAAGATCGAGGCCAATGCCAACCGTTACACTTTTGTCTGGGGGCGCAGCATAAGTAAGAGTAAGGAGAGGATAAAGAAACAGCTTGATGAATTATGGAACTATGCAGAATCTGTAGCAAGGGAAGAGCTTGAGAATAATGAACCTGATAGTTTTGAAAAGATCGATCAGGAATCTGTCCGCAGAACAATAGAAAGTATAGACAAGGCTCTTAAGGGAAAGCCGGTTAATAAGGAAGTAAAGCAGAAACTGAACTATGCCCGCAAGAACTGGCCTGAGAATCTTAAGAAGTATGAGCAGCAGGAAAAAATACTTGGTAATCGTAACAGTTATTCAAAAACCGATCCTGATGCTACCTTCATGAGGATGAAAGAGGATCACATGCTCAATGGTCAGTTAAAACCAGGATATAACTGGCAGATCAGCACTGAGAATCAGTGTATTTTAGGATACACCATCCATCAAACTACCAATGACATGATAACACTTCAGTCCCATATGGAATCTTTAAAAGAAAACCTGGGTAAAATGCCTGACACTCTTGTAGCTGATGCGGGATATGGATCTGAAGAAAACTATGAGTATCTGGAAAACAATGATGTAGAGGCTTTTGTAAAATACCCATACTTCCATAAAGAACAGAGTAAAAAGTGGAGAGATGACCCATACAGAACTGAAAATTTAAAGTATGATGAGAATGATGACTGCTATACCTGCCCAATGGGCCAGAAAATGAACTTTACCCAAGAAAAAATCAGAATATCCGATAATGGGTTCAGGCAGGTCAATCGGTTATACCAAGCACAAGACTGCAAGGGATGTCCGGTAAGAGAAGCATGTAATAAAAGTAAAGGCAACAGGATAATAGAAATAAATCCAAGATTAAGTTATTATAAATCAATTATAAGGGAACGGTTGACGAGTGAGCGGGGTAGAAAATATCGAAGTCAACGCTCGGTTGATGTTGAAGCTGTTTTTGGAATAATAAAAGGAAATAGAAATTATAGGAAATTTTTGCTCAGAGGTCTTGAAAAAGTAGAAATAGAAGTTGGATTATTGGCTTTATCACACAACTTGAGCAAAATAGCTGCAAGGAATTAGCAGAAAATCCTTGTTTTTGTTGGGAATCCGATAGAAATCTCCTCAAAACCCGATGTTTTTAAAAATCATCAGAAAAAACTCAAATAAAAAAGCCGTCTCAACTATGTTATGAGACGGCCTCAATTTACTTTACTTTAGCTTTGCTTTGAAATTCTACTGTATCAACAGTACAGGTAAGAATTGCTAAGGTTTTTTTAGCATCATCTTTATCGATGTATGCTCTTGCTGAAACATCACCCTGGATGGTAACGTGTGTGCCTACCGTAAGGAAAGGGAAGACGTTTTCACGGTTCCATACTGAACACTCGAACCAAGTAGTTTCAGTGACTTTATCACCGTTTTTAGCTGTGAAATGTTTATCAGCAGCCACTGTAAAGTTAAGAACTTTAGAATCTCCAACTTGTGCAACTGGCTTCACCGAGCCGATGTTGCCTGTAAAAATTGTTACGATCATAGTAAAAATGTTTTAAGTAAATAATAAGATAATGCTGTAAACCAGCAATTTTACGTGAAGTGCAGCTTCTAAGAGTAAATAAGGAAAAAAAGGAAACGCAATAAATAACAAAGTGGCTTTATGGCGTAGTCTTTTGAGCGGGGCGGATTGCATTGCATTGGCCTCCATTTTAATCGCTAAGCTAAATTTATGAAAAATTCTGGTTAAATGACAATGAGGCGTAGCCGAATACCACTATTGCCGTCAAAACTTTGTCCCGGAGATCTTCCTGATCAACTTCTAAAGGCAATTTATGCCGTCATAAAGTACTGCCGGCAGCTGCTGATCCGGGACCGGTCGACCAGGTCCTTCATTAAAACTGCCGTCACTATTTTCAAATTAGTTTGAAAGAGCGTAAAGGGAAAGTGTTAGACTTTTTGAAGCGAAACGGAGCGGAAAAACAGGCTAACTCTTTCCAGGAAAAAGGGAAGGTGTTTTCAATTTGTAGTTCTTTTCTTTCTACAAATTGAAATCTCCTTTTAGACAAACATTCTTAATCTTCTGTGTTTGGCTAAAAACCATGCGGCGGCAAAGCCTGTCTTTCATTCCACTGTAAACATAAAAAAATACCCCGAAGGGTATTAATTTTAAAGTTGACCTTCATCTGCAAAGCTTCTGTAGAGATCTCTTTCAGGAGTGAGGATAATGTGGTCGAGTAACTGAATGTCAAGAAGTTCTCCAGCTTCCTTAATTTTCTTTGTTATCTTCAAATCGCTCTCGCTTGGGTTGGTATTTCCTGAAGGGTGGTTGTGAGCGACGATAATTCCTGAAGCGTTACCCTTGATGGCATACTGGTAAATCAACCTAACATCCGTTACAGTGCCGGATAGTCCTCCTTCAGAGATCGTGGTAATTCCAAGGACTTTGTTTGCCCTATTGAGTAGCAGCATTTTAAAAGTTTCCTTATGTTCAATTGTGTTTTGATTCCAGGAGTCGAAGAAGATCTTGTGTGCATCCCCGGAACATTTAACTGTAAGACGATCCGATGGTTTAACTTTTGTAACGTAGGTAAGGGAAACTTCTGCTACATGAAGAAAGTCAATTAATTGCTGAGCGTTAGTAATGTTTTTCATAATGCGATAGATTTAAGTTAAACAAAGTTTTTACCAGGGAACGACAGCCAAAAGGACTAAATAAGTGCAAAAGGAAACGGAATAAATAGCGAAGCGGCTTTATGCCGTAGTCTTTTGCGAGTGGTGGCATTTACGTGTGTGGCCAACGTTTTTAGGACTTATGGCTAACTTTGTAAAAAACTTGTTTATAGAGTGAGCCCGAGGCGAACACCACTTCTGTATTATGATTTTAGCGTGTACCATTATACCGCTCAAATCATCGCATTAGCGCTGCGAAGGGTTTAGAACACGAATAGACAGGATGGATAGAGGCTTCCGAAGCGAAACGTAGCCCGTGACATAGCGACACGGATTAAAGTAATAAAGTGAGCGAAGAGAACACCATTATACGTGGAATGCCCCTAGAGTGGAAAAATCAATGACCTTAACCTTAGTTGGCCAGAGAATATTGACCACCAAAAGCCAGAGTTAAGTATTTGTTGTTTAGCTGTGTATACAAATTATAACATCCCCGGCTAAATGTGGTCAATAAGCCTGGCTTTTGCATCAAATTACATTTTCTGGGATCTTGGTAAGATGGTACAATGAATAATTCTCTAAAATGTTGTAATTTAGGAATAAAAAAGTAAAGAATGAAGAAGCGAAATAAAGTACCAGCGATTTTTGGAGAGGATATCCAAGAGTTATTGCAGTCAATAAATGAAATAGTTCCAATCGAAAATGGAGAACGTCTTTGCATTGTTTGTTCAAAGACAATTTCTCTGGACAATATTCAAATTATAATTCCTCGTTCAGGTAATGTATTTCAATATGTATGTAATAATCCTAATTGTATTGAAGATTATAACTGTAAAACGCCATCAAAATGAATAAATTAGTTGAAACATTACTCATTTATATTCCCAGTGGTCTCCTTTTAATTCTTGCTGGTGCATTCCTCGGTGGTGAGATCTGGGCAAAAGGCAAAATTGTATTAGGCGATATTTTAAAAGTTTTTGGGTGGGCCGGTAAAAATGTTAGAAGATTAAGTATAGCTAGTGAATACCAAGGAACTATTAATAGTATTATCCAAGAGTATAATAAAAACTTTGCAAGCCCAATTTTCCCTACTTGTAAAATTCAGTGGGTGACTACCAAAAATCAAATTAATATTCTAAATGAAAATGAAGCAATAATATGCCTGAGCTTTAATAAAAAAGATCACAACCTTAACTTTTATAATGCAACATTGAATTTTGTTCAAACTGGTTTAATTGCTAAGTCAAAAAATTATTTAAATGACACATCTAGAAAAGCAATTGACCTTTTGACTACACATATAATATTAAGAAATTATAGGAAAGAAGTTCTAACTACTTTCCGAAATAAATTTAATGAATTTGAACAGGAGACTAAATCTGAATTTGAAAATCTGGTACCAACAAATGACAGAGGCTTATTTCTGAACCTTTTATTACCAGAATTGCATTATTATGGCGAGTTGATTGATACATTACCTCCTAGTTCTGAACATAATATTGAAGCAAATGGATTTCTTAGATGGTTTAAAGAACTGGCTACACGAGAAATTGATGACAAATCAAATTTAAAATATACTAGTAAGAATTTTAAAATTGGGGTAATCCTTGTTGGTAAAGATGAGACTTGGGATAAATATGGAGTGACAGCTTATACTAAATGGGCAGATTACTATTCATCTGAGGGATTTAATTCAGTTTATGTACTAGGTAAGGGATATAAAGGATTTGAAAGAGCTAAAGCTGTAATTAATATTCTTACTCAATCAAAGGGTTTCGATTTACTTAACAAAGACCCTAAAATAAAATGTTACTCGGCAACAGGTCAACTATACATTGTTACATGTTATTCACTTCGACCTAATAAATCCACAATAGCCTATTTAGGATGGGAAAGCCTGAAATTACACTTCGATGGAAAAGAAATGGTTCCTGCTATCGTAGATAATGTTCAAAAAGAAAGTATAGTAGTGAATGTCTTTGGATTAAAGTTCGAAGTTAGAAATGAATTCCTTTCTGAGATCCCAATTTCTGATGCACGAAAAACATTTAAACATGAAGACGAACTATTTTTGGAAATTGTAGATCTGGATATTGATAACCAACACATAATTCTTTCAAACAAAGGAACATCTACAGATCCTAAGTTTTTTATTGAAAGTATAATAAGTAATGATAAAATATATAATTGTTCAATTGAGAAGGTCCAGGTTGACAAACAAGGCATTCAGGTAGGATTAAAGGTTTCGAAAGATGAACTAAAATCATGGATCTTTATTCCTAGGTCTAAAACTACAAGAAGCCGGTTTCTTGATTTGAATGATAAATACGTTATTGGACAAAAGGTGGAGGTAGTTATAAGTAGCTTTAATTCAACATCTTCAAATTTTACCGGATATATTAATGACCTGATCGACCCTTGGGAGACTCAAAAAATTAAGAATATTAAGATATCAAGTGAAATTGATGTACTCGTCAAACAAATCAATGAATTCTCAGTTACATGTGAAATAGAGGAGGGATTGGAATGCCGATTTTCGCAAAACGAGATATCATGGAAACATGAAGAATGTATTACCTCCAACTTTAAAATTGATGAAAGTGTCAAAGTAAAGGTCCTCTTAATAGATGAAGAAAAACGATTAATAATTGTTTCGCCAAAGCAGATATTTAAAACGCCTGAACTTGAATTCTATGAGGGTCATTTTAATAAACTAGTTGAATCAGAAATATGCGAAGTGATTCATGATAAGGGACTTGTAATAAAATATGGAGGTAGTAATACTGGTTATATTCCTTGGTTCGAATTAGGATGGGGTGCTGTTGGAAGAATTGAAAATATATTTTCTGTTGGAGAAAAGATTACTCCTTTGGTTGCAGACTTTGACAGTAATAAGAACAGGATTCTCTTTAGCATAAAAAGAAAATATAAACATCAGTTTGATGAGTGGTTGGATAAAGTAGATGTAGAGAACTTTTACGAGGGGAAAATTATTTCATATTTTGATAAGAGTACCCAAGTAGAATTAATGTGCTCCGGATTGACAGTACAAGCTTTTATTTTAAACAAGAATGTCTCAAATATTGCATTTATTGAGCAAGAAGATTTACTGAATTACTTACCTGTTGGAGAAATATTTAATTTTAAAATTCTAGGGATCACCCATAATAGGAAGACTATAGAATTATCCCGGTTGGATTACTTACAATCATTTGATGAACCTGATTTTGGTGTAGAATATGCTGCAAAATATGCAAAAGTGACTCATTTAAAATCATATTTTTACTCAGATGAACTCGAAGGATGGGCGGAAACTCCAAAAGAATCTTATACAATTGGTTCATTAGTAAATGTTATTGTTGTTTCACAATCTACAGGCGAGTTTGTAATAGTTAGCTAATGGAAACATTATTTGATAATTGATAAATCGGATTGATGATTTCCTCTGCTTCTTTCAATACTTCCTCTAAGGGTAGAGTTTCTTTCCGCTTCTCAAATTCCTCCTTGGCAAGTTCTTCCGCTCCATCATAAGCCAAATGTTGAAATTGTTTACTTCCCGGAAATGCATCTCCCGATATTCCCCAAAATGTGAATTCCATGTCAAAGTATTAATTGACGGAAAGCGATATAAAATAGAAATTTATTGACAACATTATGGAGTACCTACCCGACTTCTGGATTGGTCAATGTCTCCATGAATAGCAGCATATTTCGCCGCTTTAGGTAATGATCAGGAAGAAGGAGAGATATGGACATTTGACGAACCATTATATGAGCATGAAGGTGCTAAACAGTGGATGCGATGGCCACAGACTATCTATGATGGATCCGGAGATCGTTTTAAATTCAGATCATCCTTAACAGCTTTTTCATTTGAAGAGCCACCCGATTGGTTTATTTGTCACTTCTATCCTCAAGGTTTTCCCAGGCAAATTGCTCAGAAGGGAGCTTACACAATGACTGCAAGGTATGGACGAGATCATTCTGCTTCTATAAAAGAACTCTTGAAGACGCCCAAAAACTTTCACTTATATGTATTTGCCCCTTTACTTAAACCTGAGTTGCGGAAAATTCTGAGGGAAGATTTTAAAATCTGGAGAGGAACATTATTCCTTGATTCAGCAGGAGCAGCGGAAACGGCGAGAGAAGAAGTATTTCCAATATAATTTGAAGACCTTATCTAAGAAGTTGTTATTGATGATCAGCGAATAGAAACTTTTTTATGATTGCCCTTGACAAATGGAAATAGAGTATGTACTAAAGGGATAACACTACAACATTGAATCAGATGGTTGTACCTCCAAAGGTTCGAGGTTCCCAATCTTCTCTAATATATATTCTAACTGGTCCTTTATATAATTTAAACACTGTGGTAACCACACTTTCAAATTTTCATTATTTAAAGTCTTATTACAGAGTGAGTCATTCGTTTTATCCCATTCAGCAAGCATTGCAAGATGGAATCTAAATAAAGGGATTTTTCCATCAGTAAATGTTGCCGGCATGGCCTTTTTAGGTATAATAGTCGGTCGATCCTCCATTTGTTGCATTAATGAAGATAACTGTGTTGGCTTCGGGTCTTGTCCTAATAGATCTAATATGGTCTGCCTTACACTATTCCCTCTGTTTTCAAACAGATCAACATGTTTATAACTATGAATATGCCAATGCGGTTGAGCATGTTTGCATATCTTATTGTCTTCCACTACAGTGTTGTCCCAATCCACTCTTAATATTAATTCAGTAGGAATCGAACTTGTAATTTTGACCTTTGTGTGATCATCTTTAAAAATTTTCAGATTTATTTTTTCGATCTGGTCGTTCTCTTTTATTGTCATTGAAAGAGAAAAATAAAAAGGAGTGTTCTCCGCAATTTTTGAAAGGTCTTCTTTTATAGGAAATAAAAACAATGTGTAATGATTACCCTTCACATCATCAGTCTCACCACAAGAATATTCATTGTTAAGGATCCATGTTTTGCCTCTATCATGACTTTGTAAAGGTGTATGAAATCCAAAGAATGATCTTAAAACATCATTGGTAATGGAAATCGGATCTGGACTTTTTGGCATATTAATAATCCAATAATAGACTCTCTAGGTTTATACCATAAACATTTGCAACAGTCTGGTTTAAACTGCTTTGATTGAACTCCTTGCCTTGATGAATTTCTTCTCCAATCTTTGACAAATTATTAATAATATTCCCATCTGCTTTGGTGAGATCGGGTAGCGGTAATTTATCAATATAATGCTTAGAAAAATCAAAAAAACCACCATCCAAGATATTACAGGTCATTTCAAAAAGTTTGTTCATCAATGGGGCATGTAGAAGAGCTAGATAAGAAAAATAATAGGATTCTTTCTTCAATTCTGTTTTTTTGGGTAACCACGCAAAACTCTGTCCAATCAGATATTCTCCACTTTTATCGAACGCAAAGTAACCTGCTTTGCCAAAATATGCAGATACTAATTTTGGTTCAGATTTAATTTGCCATGGTCGATACTCATTTAATTCCCACCATCTTTCCTTTTTTCCCCTCCTTATCTGCAGTCTCTCTTTAAATTTAAAAAGTTCTCTAAAATATGTAGGAAGAACAAGTTTTAACCGAATTTCAGACTCGACTTCATTATCCCCATAAGGGTAAAACATATAATAATTATCTCGTAATTGACCTTTAATTATACTCTCCCTCATAACACAGGGACGGAAGTAGGGTTTTTCTTCATCAGGTAATTCGATCCATAGCCCTTTTGTTAAAATAAAAATTGCATTGCAGCCAGTATCTGCCCCTCTCGAAACTTTAAATAGTTCTCCAACCGTACTAAAATCTTTTAATTTTTCTGCTAATTGGGATAATTGAAAGGATTTAATAGTCCAGTTATCCTTGTCTGTCAACTCCGTATTTTCATATATACTAAAATTAATATTTGTTACAGGTGTGGGTATATCATAATAACGGTAAATTCTAAGTTCTCTTAGCGCTGTATATACTGAAGTCTGTTGATGATCAGTCCAAAGCACTGTATGAGATTTTGTTCGTTTTACTTTTGACCCGATTATTACAGCAGGAATTATCATCGCTTTCTCAAACAACCCTGAACTTCCAAGTCGAGCTAGCAAAGAAAAACTCATACCTAATGTATCTTTTATATGAGATCTTAACTTTTTATAGGTTTCTGCGACTAATAATGAATGTGGCAGAATAAGACCCAATACTCCTTCTTCAGACGTAGTCTCTGCAGCTTTCTTCCAAAAAACGGAAGACAAGTCTGGTTGTCCCGAAGTTAATCCGCCTAATTGATCAAATATTAAAGATTTTCGTTTCCCCAAATTCTCAAAAGATCTAAAAGGAGGATTCATTAATATAACATCATAAGGTTTTTCTAAGCTCCAGTCATGAATTAAAGAATCTCTATTAATAATATTTATTTCAACACTACTGTCCCACTCAGAAATATTTTCATAGTGAAGAACAAAATTTGACATCTCACAAGCAATTTCAGAAATATCCCAACCAGTGAGTTCTATTCTACCTTTGAAATTTTTTATTTTTAGCTGTCGGAGTATTTCTCGCAAGAACTCTGCCGAACCACATGCAGGATCTAGTATTCTTAGATTTGGCCTCTCCGATAGAGGTCTTGCATTATCCAGCGCCAATATAGATTCTTGAACGATGGTCCTCACAAGAGAAGTAGGTGTATAAAAAGCGCCATCAGAAATACCACTATTATAAAGACGATCTGTACCTCCCCAAAGTGCAGTCTGGAAATCCTTTCGAGTAGCTTCACGATGGGCTTCTTGAAATAATCTATTGGAAGCATGCCTTAATATTAAACTCAGTAGAGGAGGTATTTCATTCGTTCCCTTTTTAAAGGTTTCATAGAGCCATTCCCAGTCAGGAACAGAGATCCAATTTGGATCAAACTCTTTCAAGTGCCATTTTTCTGTATTTACATTTGCCGGTGTTCCTGAATCTTCAGCCAATGCAGCAAGAAGATACATAAAGACTCTTAATGATACCTGGCCGTTATCTGATAGCATTATGCAGTTCCTTAGCTTTATAAATGCTTCTTTTGAAAAGGAAATTACACCTCCAGGAAGTTGTGGTGTGAGTTTGATTAAAGCCTTGTAAAACTTCTGGGGATTCTCCTGTACCGTTCTATATGGTATTTTTTCAGTATTATCGTCCCACCATCGTGTTACAATTACATTCTCCAAATCCAACTTTACATAAAACCCTGTATCAGAAGACCATGCTCGTTGTTTTGCAAGTATATTGTCAAATGGATCTTCTGTATAGTCTAAACAAAAATTACCCACATTACCATTTAATACCACATAAAGTGAACTATCAATATCCTGGTTTTTAGGATTCAAGCTGACAGATAACGTTCCGTTTGAACGGTCCCAGTTTTTATGGTCGTGTAGGTCAATCACAATTAAATTTAATTATTATGCAAATTAAGAAAATAATTGATGAATGTAACAAAAAGTAAAGCCAGTTCTGCTACAACCCATTTTATTCGAAAAACTCGTAGTTTTTCAGATCATGGGGCAAAAATGGGACAAATCAAGAAACAAAAAGCCCTATCATGCTGATATTCTGCACTAATAGGGTTTAGATTTGAGGTCGGTGGCGGATTAGAATAGGGAAAAACATTTATAATGACAGCAATGGCTGGAGTTAAATGCCTTTTGTTTAGCTATGTATGCAAATTTTAAACTTAATGGCTGATTTTAATCAAGGTGAATGAATTTTAGATAGTTGAAATATTTCTATATTGATTCTCCCTTGAGAAAGGAATCGAGTTTTGCAGAAATGCAACTCGCCAATGTCAAAATAGGGGGCTCGGTGAAATGCAGCGAGACAAAAGAAGCAGCCCCAAAAAGGCTGCTTCTTACATTAAACTATAACTAAAATTTAAACAAAAAACTTAATCTAAAACCACATACTGCGATACTATATTAGACCAATCCCCACTATTATCCTTAACCCTAACCTTGATAAGCTTCTGTCCCGCACTACCAAATATGTATCGTATCTTACTTAAAGTTGTGCTAAAGGTGTAATTATTAAGTGTATACTCATATTCTACAATTTTACCGTTAAACCTTGCATCTTTATCGTATGAACCTGACGCATCTACCTCGTATTCATAAGGGCTTGAAACACCTTTTTTTGTGACGGTAAACAAAGCCACCGGGGCAATATTGCGAAAAATGGTAAACGTAATAGAAAATGTTGCTTCTTCGCCAAAAGAATCTTTAGCTAACAGTGTTACCTGGTCCTGGTCTTCAGTAACCCCCGTGAAGCTAATTAATTCAGTGCCAATATCAAAAGTGCTTTTCTGTTGCTCCTGTGTAACCCGGATTCTTATTTTTTCTTCATCAGTGATAACATAATAAAACGAAATGGGTTCTCCGATCTTTAATGAATCCGCTAACGTGCTACCCGTAAGCTCAACCCCGTTTTTAACGAGGCTGAGAATAGGGGCATTATTAACCTCAATAAAGTAATCCTTTCGGTTATCGCACGATGAAAAAAAGATCTGAATGGCCAAGGCAAAAAAGACAAGGCAAAATTTTATCGGTTTCATTTCTTTATGATTTTAATATTTTTCTTTGAATCCTGTAAACCGTTAATTTCCAATATGTAAATATCGGATTTCAGCGAGCTGAAATCAATAAACACGCTCTCGCTGTCGAAAGTAAGAGACTCGATCATTTTACCGGAAATATTGAAAATCTTAACTGTTTTTATATTTTCGTTGCTACTGAGGCAAAGTATTTCAGTTACCGGGTTTGGATAATAAGAGAACGTAACAGCCTTATTTGATTCGATACCGTTGACAATATTAACCACGGTAATTATTTCATCGTGCAAAAGAGAATCAAGGCATCCTCTCGGACTTGTTACAATGAGCTTAACACTAAATTTCTTTGAGTTTACACCAAGCGTATTGTAATAATGTACCGGGTTTGTTTCGTTAATAATATCGCCCTCGAAGAAGTTCCAGGCATAACTGCTGGCGTTAACGCTTGTACTCGTGAATTTGATTGCATCTCCAAGGGTAACAGTAGTTATGTCTTGTGTGAAACTTGCTTTCACATTATCAATGATAATTTTCTGTTCAAGGTAATCGCTTAAACAGCCGTTAAGATTAAGACTCTTAACGTAAACTGTATTGTTAACAGCGATGCTGCTTAAGGTATACTTTGTACCATCCATTAAATAAGCGCGCTGGGAATCGAACCATTTGTAACTCAGGTAAGCAGGATTAACAACACTTAGGTTAATGGTTGAACCCTTACAATAACTCGTTTTTAAATCTGTTACAGGCAGGCTAACCTGATCATACACTTTGATCATCACGAAGTTTGAATAAACAGTACTGTTGCCACTGGTAACAGATCTCCTGTAATAAGTGTTAATCTTAAGAATATCAGGTTTAAATGATATCCCTACCTCTGAGGGGATATCAGTCCAGGTAACACCCTGCAGGGAATATTGCCATTGGTATGAGTACTGACCCGTTCCTCCTGACGGACTTGTTCCTGAAAGAAGCGCTGGATCTGTATTGTAACAGATATTCTGAGCATCACTTACGACACCCGGCAGAAGGCTGTCAAAAACAGTAACAGTTATAGTGTTACTATACTTTTCACCGCAAGATCCCCCGGTAGTCTTGCGTTCAAAATATGTTGTTTGAGAAAGTGAGCCGGGTTGATAATCTTTTGCATTCCCGCCGGTTATAACTACCTGCCAGACAGAATTATTTAAAGAGTAGTACCATTGATAAGTGAAGGTGCCACTTCCACCAGATGGCAAAGAACCAGTTAAAAGAGCAGGTATTGTGTTATAGGCTATTGACTGATCGCTCCCGATTATTCCGCTCTGAAGCTCATCATTGACTATAATTTTAACGCTGCTCGTGTAACCTATGCCACAGGAACTGGTTACCTTTTTCCGGAAATACTTTGAAGCAGTAAGCACACCGGGATCATAATAGTCGTTTGTCGCACCTGTTATGTCAGTCCAACTGGCGTTATTATCAGATATCTGCCAAAGGTTTTGAATTGATTGGCCGGTGGGTGAAACTATAGTCGTAATCGGAGCTGAAGCATAAGTTTTACAAACTGCCTGATCGCTTCCGATCGTTCCCGGAATAAAAGCGGGATTAACTATTACGGTAACAATATTTGAATAATCTTCAAAAGAAACTGATGTAACCTTTTTTCTAAAATATGTTGTATTAATCAAAGCCGTAGGCTGATAACTATTGTTATTTGCTGCTGTTATGTTAGTCCAGGTTATACCATCCTCTGTTTTTTGCCACTGGTACGAGTAAGTTCCATTTCCTCCTGATGGTAGTACATCTGTGACAAGTAACGAAGGCGATGTATTATAACAAATAGTTTGGTTGTCTTTAATTAAACCAGGTACTAGAGAAGTATTAACATTAATTGTTAAAACATTCGTTTCTATCATCCCGCAAGATCCATCGGTAGTTAAACGTTTATAATATTTTTTAACAGTAAGAGCCGGTGGTTGAAAGCTCTCTGAGTTTGCTCCTGTTATATTTGACCAGGTTAAATTATCCAGGGAGCTTTGCCATTGATAAGTAAAAGTTTCTGCACCTCCTGAGGCTGACTGCATAGAAACAAGTTCAGAAGGCACGGCGCCATAGTTCACCGTTTGAGATGAACCAATTACGCCTGGCAAAAACTGGTTACGTGCGGTAACAGTAATTTGATTGCTATATACAGTTCCACATGTTCCGCTTGTTTCAGATCTCCTGAAATAAGTGATCGAAGTCAAAGGACTTGAAGTATATGTTTCTGAAGTTGCCGAAGTTATGTCTGTCCATGACGAAGCAACTATTTTTTGCCATTGATATGAATATGAACCTACTCCGCCCGAAGGGTAAGTGTTCGTAAGAAATATAGCTGGTGATATACCATAACAAACAGTTTGATCAGATTTTACTGACCCGGCTACAAGTTGATTATTTACAAAAACTTGTACGGAATTTGTCTGAACCATTCCACAGATCCCGCTTGTCTCAGATCTTCTGAAATATAGTGAAGTTGTCATTGTGCCAGACTGGTAGGTTTCAGAAGTTGCACCTGTTAAATTGTTCCAAGTAGAATTATTCAATGAACTCTGCCATTGATAAGTAAATGATCCTGTACCTCCTGCAGGTAAAGAGCTTGTTACAAGTAGTGCGGGAGTCGTATTATAACATATAGACTGGTTACTGGTAATTATACCAGGCACAAGATCTGGCCTTACTGCAATAACTATGGTATTCGTATAGCCAGAGCCACATGTATTAATTACTTTTCTTCGATAATACATTGTTGAAGTAAGGTTAACAGGCTGGTATGATTCATTAGTTGCTCCGGTAATTGGCGACCATGTAGAATTATTTGGCGAAGATTCCCAAAGCCAGGTAAAAGAACCGGTTCCTCCTAATGGCGCTATGTCTGTAACAAGCAAGGAAGGAGCTGTATTATAACAAATCGTTTGATTTGTTGCTATTGTTCCAATAGAAATATCTGGCCTGATTGTAATTGTAACTGTGTTTGTATAACCACTACCACAAAGATCAGTTACCGACTTCCGGTAGTACGTTTTAGTTGTTAAAACGCCTGGCTGATAAGAAGCACCAATAGCGCCACTTATAACGTTCCAGTTTATATTATCAATAGAACTTTCCCAGGCATAAGTAAAAGAATTATTTCCTCCGGATGGAGCCGTTAATGTTGTTAAGATTCCAGGAGTTGAATTATAACAAATTGACTGATCAGATCCTATAGTACCTATATTAACGGATGGACTGACAGCAATTTGAACAATATTTGTATAACCGGCTCCACAAGAAGCATCAGTTACATGTCTTCGGTAATAAGTTGTTTGTGATAAAACACCTGGTTGATACGTCTCGTTTGTTGCACCAGAAATGGCATTAAAATCAGTACCATTTAAAGAATTTTCCCAGAAATAAGTATATCCTCCCATGCCTCCTGATGGGCTGGTACTGCTTAATAATGCCGGTGTTGTATTTATACAAATAGTTTGAGACGATGCGATTGAGCCAACAGAAAACACAGGCTTTACAGTAATTGTTACAGTAGTATTATAACCATTGCCACAAAAAGCATCTGTTACTTTTCTGCGGTAGTACGTAGTAACTGTTAAAGCTCCTGGTTGATAAGAGACACCGGTTGCTCCCGTAATAATGCTCCAATCAGTATTATTAAGAGAGTTTTCCCAGATGTAAGTATATGTGCCTTGTCCTCCTGATGGAGCGGAAGCATTTGTAAGTAATGCAGGTGTTATGCCATTGCAAATAATTTGATTACTACCAATAGAACCAACGGAAAATTGCGGACGGACAGTTTTTACTATCGTACCTGTATAAATCGAAGGACAGTTAGTGTCAATAACCTTTTTTCTATAATAAGTTGTTTGTGTTAATGCCGGGGGCTGATAAGAAACCTGATCAGCTCCAGGGATGGGATTAAATGTTGTGTTGGCTAGTGAACTTTCCCATGAATAGGTGAAAGAGTTTGAAGCTCCTGAAGGATTTATCAAGGTAGCTATAATAGCGGGAGTATCATTATAGCAAATAGTCTGGTCGCTTCCAATGCTCCCAGCCGATAAAGCAGAGCGAACATCAATTGTTACTCTCCCTGTATAAGCGGTACGGCATGAGTTTATAATTGCCTTTCGATAATATGTTTTAGATGTTAAAGCCGATGGTTGGTAATTCTGCCCCGTAGAAGATCCTGAGGCAACAGACCAGCTTGAGTTATCCGGTGAACTATACCACTGATAAGTATTTGATCCTATACCCCCGGTTTCAATACCGGTAACTGAAATTATACTTGGAATAGCGCCGTAGCAAATCAGTTGATCTGATCCTATCGTTCCAGCTGTTAAGTCGTTGTTCCCGTGTATTTGAACAGAATTCGTATATGATTCCCCACAGCTGGCATCAATAGTTTTTCTTTTAAAATAAGAGTACCCCAGAATAAAAGAAGGTTGATATGTTTTACCTGTAGCTCCCGAAATGAGGTTCCAGTTCGTATTATCTGTAGAGCTGTACCATTGATAACTGTAATTAGGGTAAGAGCCTCCTCCTGTTGGTGCTGTCGTTTCGACAATTACTGAAGGTGAAACGTTATAGCAAACCTCCTGGTTATTACCAACAGCTCCGGGATTAAGCGCAGGATAAACGTATTTATAAACCTCGTTACTGGGACTGCTAATACAGCCCAGCTCGTTAGTAGTAACAATCCTTCTGTATAATGTTGTTTGATTGATGTAGGAAGGTTGGCAAGAAATTAAATTAGCGCCGGAGATATTGTTCCAACTACCGGATTCGATTTTGCTTTGCCATTGATTAGTATATGTAGAATTTGAATTGATCGAAACATTAACTATGTTCTGAGGCGTTCCTCCAATGTTACAGATCGCCTCGTTATATCCAATAGAATTGCTGGTTATACCGACGACTTTTAAAGTAAAAGAAACAGTGTTTCTCAAATTAGTACAATAATAAACCTGGTCATATGAGATAACCCAATCACCAACCACATTAAAAAAACCTCCCGGAATGGTATAAGAATTGTTAATTATCATAGGATGAGCTATTATAAAAGCTGTTGAGCCATCAGGTTTTTTTATGTAAACGTTTTCATAATAACTATATTCATTACAACCCCCGTACTGATCACATTCATATTCCCAGTTAGGATAACATGTTAAATTTAATGGAGAAGCATAATTAACGCATATCTTAGGATTCGTAAGCATGCTGGAAAAATAGATATCCTGTAATTGATAAGTACAAGACTGACTATAGACAACATTACTATTTATTGCATAAAAAGTAACTGACAAGGCTATTAATAAACACCTGATAATTTTTTTCATGGCCTTAGAAATTATAGTTTATTCCAAACTTTATAATGAAGCTGGCCTTACCGACCTTGCTTAGCTGGAAAAAACGTTGATCAGAATCAAGATTAAGCATGATCTTATTTGAAATGTAGTATTCAGCGCAAAGCCCTATGTTTTCGCCAACAAAAAACTGGCTTCTCTTTTTGTCAAGTATTGAATTACTTAAGAATTCAACACCCGAAAGGATTCCCCCTTTTAAATTGAAAAAAAAATTATCTCCAAGGGTGTAAAAAGTATACATAAACTCAGGGTTTACGTAGACTATAGAAGCTTTACTAATATCAAACGAAACCTGTTCAAAATCGAAGCTTCCCCGTAAGGCCATGCTGTTTTTCTCATATAAGGTAATCCTTGAAGAAACGTTGAATCCATTCTTAATATAGCCACCATTTAGACCAATTGCCTTACTACCTTCTACATGTATAACCTGAGCGCTCATGGAAGCTGAAAATATTAAAAAGGCCAAGAGCAGTTTAATTTTCATTTGACGAGAGTTTTTGTTCAAAGACTTTCACGTTAAGCATTTTTTCGCCAGAAATTTCTATGATAGGATTACGGGTACCTTTAAGTTCCCGGAGCTGGATGACAAGAGAGCCGTTCTTACCCCCGGTAAAACGCTCCGTGACGTAACCAAGCTCTTGTTTTTGATAAGCCGTTACAACTTTAACCGGAGATTCAAACTCAATTTTAATTCTCTGTTCAATCTTTGCTTCATTCTTTTTAATCCCTTTCCGCTTTCCCTCCACAACCTTAAAATAAATACCATCAATGTTATAGTCGCTGCCGGTATTGTTAATTATGATAAGCTTGAAGTATGTAAAATTGTCGTCATTCTTTATGTTTGCAACCTGAAAGGTCATTCCATTTTCTACCTTACCAATTGAACTATATTCTATTTTGTCAGAAAGTACGCTATTAAGGCGTTCTTTCATTTTTGCATTATTGTTTTCCACGTTGACAACTTCTTCCATTTTTTTCTGATCAAATTTTCTAACCTCGTCCCAGGTGAAATCGTAGAAAATTTTTGTGCTGTCGCCATATTTCAAACGGCCAAACCAGATTTTTTCATTATCAAGCTTAACGGTTATAGAAGTTTCCGGAGAAAGTGGATCGTTGCCCCGGATAACGCAATTCTTGCCATTTTGAAAAATGTCGTAATATTTATTTTTTTTCTCTCCTACTACAGGGTTGTTTCCAACCACAATGAAAACAATAGAATCAGTAAAATTCAGGGTAGCGGTAAAATCTTTGTTTACCTCAATGATACCCATGTTTTGGGCAGTAACGGGACCTACCAAAAAGGTAAGAAAAACTGCTAAGAAAATATTTTTCATATTACTCCTTTTTAATAAATACTTTATATCCCTTGTAAAGGTTGATTGTAGGCTCTTTCTTTCTTGTTATGGCCTTTATTGTATTATCTACTGCATTTGCTGCAATACCAACACCGGTAGTTCCTATTTTTGAAGAAATCGAGGAAGAAGTTTCATTCGTTGTTTGGCTCATTCCTTCTTTTACTGATTCATTAAGGCTTCCCTCATAAGGAAGTCCTCGTGAATACTTCTCATCATACACCATCAGACCATTCACAGACAAAACATTACCGTCAGTATTCATCACCTGGTAAATATTGATATCAAAAACATTGTTATTCTCTATTGCTTTACCATACAGGAGAGAATTTTTTTTAAATACTGTTCCGGCTACAGTCAGATCCTCCAAGAGGAAAAAAACCACAGAAGATTTGTTCTTTATCCTTGAATCCTCTTCCAGCATTGCAGCAGTAAACCCGCCATTTTTAGCCTGTGAAACAGTTGCGTTTTTTCTATTTCCGGATCTTTCAGAAACAACAATTCCAAAGCCTCCGGCATCTTCATTTTTATATTCTTGGTTTTCGTTTTTTATTTCTGCCGGTACTCTTTCTTTTGCTTTTAAAGGCTCTTGTTTCTGTCTTTCCGGCTTTACTTGTCCACTTTCATTATTAACCTTCTTATCTATAACCTTTTTAGGCTCTGATTGGTAGGTTTTAAAATTAGCGGTCTTTGATAAATCCTTTTTTTCTTCTGGCTCCTGGTAAGCGTTAGCTTTTTTTAAACGATTATTATACTCTTCCTTTGTTTTATCTTTCTCTACCAGGTCAGGAACAGTAAAGTCAACAGTTGCAGACGAAGTTGTTTTTTTAGAAAAAACACTTACCCCGTAAATAACCATGATAAGAACAACAACACCTATAGCTCCAAAAAAAATCAACTTTTCTTTATTCATTGTTATTTTATTTCAATGCGGTTAAGCTCAGCGAACCTTGTAATAAGTAACCCATGTGGGTTAAGAGGGTAGTTCCGGCTAACAAAAATTATTAACCCGGTCGTTTCAAAAGAATATCTAATTGTTTGATCATCCTGGGTAATAGAAAGAATCGCCTTAACTCTGAAGGAATAAGGCTCGTTATTACCTTGTATCTCTATGTTTTCCGGTAAAATCTCTATGGTTTGTTTTATACCATAATTTGAAACTTTAGTATACCAGCCATCATTTTTTCTTTTTATATAAAGCTGCTCTACCGAATTATCACCAAACCACAAAGATTTTTCAAGGCTTTTCTCAACATTAAAAGCATCGTATTGATAAAAGTAAGTATGAAACTTTTCAAGGTGGTCCTTAATTTCAATCTTTATATTCTCGTCCCTCTGCATCCACTTCATGGGGATCACTTCTCCGTTTGCATCAAGAACAAGTACGGTGTTAAGCTGTTTCGTGTAAAGATTTTTAATTGCAGCTGCAAAGATTGACGAAGAAACTATAAAGGCAATCGTTAGACCCCATACAACCATGCGGTTGATAATAAGAGTTTTGTAAATATCTATTTTTGGTTTTTCCATCGTGTTACTTGATTAATTCTTTCATGAAAGGCATGGACACTTTAAAAAGCTTTATTTTAATAATGATAACAAGGATAAGTGCCAAAACAACAAGAAAACCTGATGAAATAGCCATACTTCCGGTGCCTGCGGCCGGCATTAAAACAGTCATTATATCAAATAGAGTATTTGCAAACACTACAACAAAAGCATAAGGGATAATGACCAAATAATAACGCGCATACATTTTGAAAACATTGTATATATAATCTTTTGTTTTTTCAAAAATCGAAAGGGCAATCATCAGGGGGACAAAAATCTTTATCAGCCCCATGAAGAAATAACGCTCTGCCAGGAAAACCGGGTATATTAAAAAATCTAAGATCTTTAATATGAACTGCGTAATATGGGTATAAGCCCCCCCGGTCCAGCTTGACGGGTTTAACATATTTGCAACTTCGCCTATCTTTCTTAAAATACCATCGATGGCAGCTTCATTTGCCGGTGGTGGTGTAACGGTAGCTGCCGACACGTCAAATAAATCAAGTTTTTGATTGAACCCTTTTAATGCCTCGGATTCAACCATTGCACACGCAGAATCAAAAAGGTCAAGGATCTGAGTACTTACCATAACCAGTAAAAGAAGTCCCAGCATACGCATTAGGGTATATGGTGAAAAACCTTCATCACCCTCGCTAAACACTTTCCCTGTTTTAGAAAAGCTTTTAAAAAAACTTTTCCAAAGCGTTAGAACTAAGATAAAAGCTCCTATAGATTTTGAAACTATAACCAGGTAGTTAAGATTACCTGCGAACATTGCCTTATAAACCTTATCTAAATACTCTAGCCCCATGGTTAATTATTTAAAAATGCTATTTAAATATTGGAGAGTGCGAAGCTGCATTCGTTGATTATCTAAAGTTTCTACTTCTATTATGGCGCAATTTATAACACCAAGGTTTTCACGAAGTTCTTTAAGTGCCTGGTTCATATTAAGGAGCCGTTCAGCGTCTGTCATTTCAGAGAAATTATCAGTAAGCACAACCGTAAGGGTACTGATGGCGTAACTTGTCTGGCTGATTAGTCCCAAAAGAGATTCACTTATAATATGATACTCAGACGGTTTAAAACAGTTATGCTCATCAATTGTTTTAAGCAAACCAAGGACTCTCGAGTATGAATCACTTACTTGTTCTATGGCCAATTCAAGGTTATGATAATTTGCAACTTTGCGGTTTATATTTCTAAGCTTTTCCGTTGCATCTTTTATAACTTGAAGGCTCTTTTGTTCAGTTTCAACCTGTTCTGTGAGTTTAGCGTATTCTCTTAACCTATCTGAGGCTTCTATTTTATCTTTTACTTCATCTTCTGCTTTCCAGACAGGATTTTTAACAACAACAACCGGCACTTGTCCAAAAACCTGAACAGACAAACAAAGCATTAAAAAGAATAATATATTTTTCATTTTATATGTTTCTAATTTTGCTGTACTTTTCGATTGCCTTCTCCATGTCGCCGGTTTCCTTATAAAGATCCATGACCTCTGTATACTCCTTCCCTTCGGTTTGAAAAGCCAGGAGAACTTTTTTAGCAAGCTCCAGGCGCATGATATTACTCTCAGATCCTATCTTGAGTAAAAATTCGGAGTACTTTATTTTACCTGTGAAATTGTATTTTATTGATCCAAGCTGGTTCTCGTCATGCTCTTTAAGAGAAAGGCGCTCAATAATCTCCTTGTACCCTTTCTCGTTTTGCATGATATACATTACCTGGGTATTATCAATCATTGCGTTTGACGCATCGTTTTTAGGCAACTGGCTGGGAGATTGAAGCACGATACCAATAGCAGCCTCCTGCTTCCTTGCTGCCTGGTAAAAGTATTCAGCTGAAGAAAGAACGGAAGGGAATTTTAACATCTTTGCAAATTCATCAAAGAAGATTACCCCTTTAGTGCTTCGATCTTTCCAGACAACTTTTTGTACAGCTTCACTGATCATGTGCAACATGATAGTAAGTAATACATGATTATCTTTAATTTCATCGAGTTCAAAAACGATGAATTTCTTCCCCTCGATCTTGTAGCTATTGTCCGTTTTTGCTTCAAAAAGAAAAGAGTAAATGCCTTTACCAATAAACTCTGATGTAATATGTAGAAAGTCCTCTATATCAAAGAATTTCGGATTAAGTTCCAGGACTTTCATGATATCCTGCTTATTACTGTCTATGAATTCATAGAATTGAGGAAAACTATGTTCTTTTTCTACAGATTTATAATATAGAGTTATGACCTTTCTTAAGCTCACGGCTTCATCTTCTTCCGGGAGCCGGTCACGTTTCCATAACTTGAAAACAAACGTTGACAGTTCGTTTATTTTGCTCGCAGAAATGTTTTCAGAGCTTTCAACAAAAAAAGGATTTAGGCCAATACCTACGCCATCCTGGTACTTGATATAAACCGTATCATCCGGGTACAATAATGAAAGTTTTCGGTAACTATCCCCCAGATCAATGATTACAATACGGATATCATTTTCATAGAACTGCCGGAAGATGTGGTTTGCAAGTACTGATTTGCCTTCACCGGTAGGTGCGATGATAAAGAAATTACGGGCCTTAATTCTCTTCCTGTCTTCGTCCCAAACATCTTTTTTGACTGGAATATTATATACCCGGTCATTAAAATAAATACCCTTTTCATCGTTTTTGTAATTAGTAACATTCGTGAAAAAACAAAGGCTCTGCTGTAGATCTATGGGTATTATAATATTCGATTTGTCAATATTGGCAACGTTTGCAAAGAAGGAATTAAAAAAAAGATTCTTTTTATTTGCTCCTATCGGTGCGTAAGGCGTTATATCGAGGTTTTTAAACTCATTGGCCACCATCTGCTCATAAGAGCGAAAATCGGCCTCATTCTCAGCATAAAACACGACATTAAAATGGCAGCCGGAAAGGATAATTTTTTCATCTTTGGTGATTGCCTCGAGGAAATCACCAAGGATTGATGCTTCAGTTTCATATTCCTTTTTAAACTTTCTTGCACCATATAAAAGGTTTCTTTGATCTTCAAGCTTCCCTTTCTCCTGCTTATGGTTTCGTATATAGATAATTTGGTTATAAATATGATCAAAGGGAAGGTTTAATCCCAGATTATCTGCAAAGCCGGTATGATAAACAAAATCACCGGCACTCATTTTTTGATCGAAAGAACATGTTTTAACAGATTCCCCCAGCTGTCTAAACTGATTCACGGCAAAAAGACCTATGAACTTATTGCCGACCTTCATTTTATCTGCATCAATTTCTGTGTAGCGGTCCTCGTAAAAAGAGTTAAAATATCCAAACTCTAAATATTTATAAACATCCTCGGTAACAGGATCAAGCTTTAAATGCCGTGAGTTATTTATATAATCGAAGCAACGTTCAACGGTTACTTCAAATTTCTTTTGTCTCTCGTATTCTTTAAGGTATTCTACCGTTTTAATGGGCTTTTTAAACGGGTTTTTAAATCCTTCGTTTATTGTTCTTCCGCTCTCGTTAAAAATAAAGAATACGAAAGAATGATGGTCATTATACTCTCTCCCTTGAAAATGCTTTTTCGTTGCTTCCTGAAGGAACGTTCGTGAAGGCATGGAAGCTGCATCAAATTTCTTTTTAAGATATAAATCGCATTTATGAATTATAGTACCTTCCTCGAAATCTCTAAGAGCATTATACCAGATATCATGAATTGTATCAAAATCTTTTTCAGAGTTTGAATATATTTCTCTAAGACTAACATGAAAACCAAAAATAACGGACCCGTTATTTGTATAGCAACGATGTCCATCACGAAACAGTACCGAAGGATTATCGCTAAGCTTTATTTCCATCCCTTATTTGTAATTATCGTTTATGATGGTATTAGGAAACCGTTCATTTGAGATCGAGCCTAAAAAGGCACCAGAATTTATTTTTTTCAAGACTATGTAACCAATAATTAAAATGCCGGTGAAAAAAATAATTTTGGAAATTGTTATTCCTGCCGAAAGCAAGAAAATAACAATTATCAAGAAAAGAATATAGAGATAAAACAAAGGCAACCGCAATCCCAGGATATACGGTTGCTTGTTAACATTTTTGTATACTCTATATGATTTCATCAACCTGCCATTATAAAGGCCACGATACCCACCAGACAAAAATATATTGCCAGATAAAGTACTATGCTTGTAATAAAACCTTTATAATCCCGTGAATCTCCAAGGACTTTGCCAATGTTAGCTAATGCACCAACAATTAAAACAAGACCCCCAATAATGGGGATTGCTGGTTTAACCCAAACAGTATAAAAATTATTAAGAACATTTGTAACCTGTGCCTGGATCTCAATAGAGAATAGTAAAAGCAACGCTAATAAAGAAATTGTCTTTTTCATAGGAATATTTGTATAGTTTGAAATTTGTATATTGCATATCAAAAACAGAGAGAATTACCACTTATGAAAAAGTCAATAGGTTTAGCACTGATGAAATTTCCCATGTTGTACTGTTTTAAAAACAGTACAAAAAAATGACAATATCTTATCTATTTAAGTCAATTTCAGGTCTGAAAAGACTTTGTTTTTAGGTAGTTTTATCTAATGTGGGAAAACCTGTGGCCTTGACCACGTTTTGCCGGAATAAATTGACCACAAAAAGACAGAGTCAATTACTTGTTGTTTAGCAATGTAGGCTAGGGTATTCTGTCCGGCCAAAGGGGATCAATGTGTCCGGCTTCTACAACTATATCATATACTCCACCAATAGCTATGATCCTTCTGTAATTATCAAGTGTAAACGATTACAGATAATTATTTTATAGATAATACTTATTTTATATAAAATATTATTGAGGAGATAGGGTTGTAATTGCTACAAACACGTATTGGTGTACCTTATCCGTTATTAATTGTTTCGCTATTTACGAGATTAGGAGAAACTCGTATTTGGGGTTACTCCATCCCCTCAGGCATATAACTTACCTGAGGCCCGTCAGGTCTCGAACCTGAACTCTTCTGATCCAGAATCAGACTTGTTGCAAATTACCCCACCGTCTTCAGTTAAAAGGCACTCAGCCCAATCAAATTTTATCTAATGTAATGAATCCTACTTAGCATGATGAGAGACCAAGAAAAGGATTTGAAAAGAAAAGGTTAGTGATACCTATTTTATAAAAATCATTGAGTTTAACTCCGGGTTTGGGTGGTCAATTACTTGTTGTTTAGCAATGTAAGTATATCGAATTTCAATTCTTTTATAATAATCTTGAAACGGCTGCTTCTTTGAATTCTTCAACAAATATTAATTTATAAATATTACGGTGCTCTGCACCTTTTGGCCCAATTCAAAGCAGCAGAGCTGCTAAATATTTTCAGAAATACAGTTAATAAATGCGAACTAAGGTGCAGAGCACTTTCAAATCTTTCTTCTTTGCAAAACGCTTATTTCTTTTTGATCCATACCCTGACATCTCCTCCTGTTTGACTGGCATCAGCATACGGTACTAAATTTATAACAACTGGCTTACCATCATAGAAGGCGTTCGTTTTATAAATCTGGTCCCCAATCCATCCTGAAGGAATGGTAGTTTTTGGCAATGGTGCCAGTTCAGGCGAACCAACTGACAATTGATCCAAATCACGAATTTCAGGATTTAAAACCTGATCGACAGCCAGAACCTGTGTTCCATATTTAATGGCTATATATCCGGGATAGCTTAACCCCCCGTCTAATTTTTGAATGGTCATGTCTAACGAAACTTGAATAACCGAATTCTTTTCCCATGATTGTTCAATATTTAAGTATTGTCCGGGAAATCCAACCAGGGTTTTGCCATTCACAACAGCCTTATAATTCTTACACCAATCCGGAACATGCAAGGATAACCGAAATACACTCTCTGTTTCAGGATTGATAATAATGATTGATTGCCCAGCTTCAGGAAAGGTTGATTTGATTTCACATTGAACGCCTACCTCATTTCCCTCTTTGGTAAAAATCTTACTGGCAAGTTTCCCGGTTGAATACAGGTTGATGCAAAACCCGTTGCCGGAATTTTTGGCATAAGCCAGCTCCGGAATGGCTGCAATGCCTCTTGGAACGCTTGCCAGGCAGCAATGGCCATCTATGTTGCAGCGATAAGGTTTTTTGCCCTGTAAAGCTGTGTAATAGCTCACACAACCCGTTTCAGGATTTTCAGCAGCGAACAGATGGTTGTAAATGGTTTTTTCGATTTCGTTGATATATTTTGGCTCGCCGGTAAGGTAATACAAAGCCTGACTGAACTGAAGCCAGGTGGTAGTTACGCAACCTTCTCCCATGCGCACATCATTTCCTGCAGGCAATACATAATCTTCCTGAAAAAACTCCCCACTGGTTGCCGTGCCGGTAATATACAACTTATGGGAAGAAATATCATTCCAGGCATTTTCAGCAGCTTTCAGCAATTTTGCATTGCCGGTCAACTGGTAGAGTTTTACAATACCAGTAAGGTTCGACATCATTTCATACGCTTTACCATTTCCTGTTTTGTTGACTTTTCCAATGGTTGTTAAGGTGAAAATGATTTTAGGCCCATTTTCCATGTCGTATGATTTTATGATATAGTTACAGAACCCGAGGTACTTTTTATCACCTGTAAAACGATACAGGTAGGTCATCGGCTCTAGCACACTGGTTGAAGCCATTCCCA
>Ga0209226_10000095_pt1 | contig 59969 bp, 62 predicted proteins | sample BarGraNGADG00212_2_FD_184497 | JGI IMG/M metagenome (GOLD analysis project Ga0209226, IMG submission 184497) | Arctic peat soil microbial communities from Barrow, Alaska, USA - Barrow Graham LP Ref core NGADG0011-212 (SPAdes) (version 2) | ecosystem: Environmental > Terrestrial > Soil >...
TTAATTATGAAAGACTATTTTTAATCAACCCAAGATTTTTTTTAACATGTCGATTAGGAATTGGATACAATTTTAAATTCGTACTTTTCAATACTTCACCTCCAGAAAATTATATGATAATATCACAACATATTACTGGGAACTTGGGAAAAGGGAAGAGGTTTTTTGAATTTGGATTAAGTGGCGCAATAGTTAATAAACATTATTTGTTAGGCCCTCTGGTCGGTTTAAGAATACAGCCTTTAAAATCAAATAAAGTTAATTTAAGATTATATGGAATTCTCCCTGTAATAGGTCCGTTGAGGGATATGGATATTTTATATATTCCTGTTGGATTAAGTCTTGGTGTATCTTTTTGACTCAATCATTAATATTTATGTAGAGATAAATTTGCTTCATGACAAAAACTGTGGGAGTATCTGAGGATACTTGTTTCGTTTTTTTTTGGGAAAAAAGACCATGTTTGGGCAAAAATAAGCTCTTTGAGGAAACTGATTTTCCGGAACCCGGTTTTGGATCTGAATTTTCATGAAAGGCTGGTACGAGCTTAAATCAGATGAGAATCAATCACACAAAAAGGTTATTAGACGGACTGCCGTTGTGGTTAATTGTTTAAGAAACTTCATACTAAATATTGAGTAAAGGACGTTTACAGAAAAGCGAAGTTATTATCAGGAAAGTTTCGTGCTAATACAAGATATTGTTGCCCGGATATATTACCTTTGATACGATTTATCTTATGTGTTTAATTTCCAGATCATTACAATTCTTTTATTTTGTTTGGATTTATTGATATAATCGATAATAAAACTTTGAAAATTAAATCTCAGATATATTCAAATTATTTTTCAATAAAAGTCGGTGTCAGCTGAAAAACCAAAGAGTAAGCATCATTTTAATCTATTACATTATGAAATCTAATCTCATTCTTCTTTTAACATTATCTTTTTTTTGCATCAGTTTAAATGCACAGGTTTTCGTGGGTGGAAATATCGGATTTAACACCGGCAAGCAAAAAAGCCTTGATGGATCCGTAACAACAGGCAAAGGATCAAATTTCAATTTAGACCTATCACCAAATGTGGGGAAATTTTTATCTGAAAAAGTCGCAGTTGGCATTGCTTTGGATATTTCATTTTCGCAAAACACAACTGGAGTAAATACCGCGACTACAACAAAATCTTCCTCAATTGGTGCAAGTCCGTTTTTGCGTTATTATGCAGTTAAATGGAATAAGCTAGCTCTTTATGGACAGGGAAATCTTGGTTTTGATTTATCAAATTCAACCGTAACTACGGGAGGTTCAACGAGTGACGGACCAAAACAGACAAGTTTGTATTTGACTTTTAGTCCTGGTCTATCTTATGATGTTACTGAAAAATTATCACTTATAACATCAATCAATATTTTAAATTTCGGTTATAATTATCACATCACAAAGGATGGCACTACCAAAACCACTGCGTCAAATTTCAATATAGGGGGAGGACTTGACAACATTGTTTCAGTAGGCGCAATCTCAGTCGGAGCTTATTATAAATTTTAAAGCCAAACAACCTGCTGAATAAACAGAATAGCCGTCTACTCATTCACCCGATCGTTAACACAGCTGCAAAAAGAAAGAGACACTGACATAAATTATAAAATTATGAAAGCGAGTTATTTGATTAAACTCTTTTTAGGAACTTTCGTAATGTTTGGTGAATCTTTCTACTGATAATTATAATACAAATTTTCTATGGCAAAAAAAGCCAACATAAGCGATAAGGAGGGGAAGAGTGCTCCTGCAAAACCTATTGATGTGCGCTCTGGCATGGACGTAGAATCCCTGAAACAGGCTATTACAGAACATCTGTTTTACCAGCAGGGCAGAAATATTGTGAATACTTCCCTTAATGACTTTTACCTGGCAGTTTCGTATGCAGTAGGCGATAGGCTCAAACAGCGTGAACATAGAACGATGAATGCCGTTTTTGAAAATGACGCTATCCGGTTGGTCAGTTACCTCTCTGCCGAATTTCTTATGGGGCCACAGTTAGGAGTCAACTTAATTGCCCTGGATATATTCGATGAGATGAAGCGGGCTGTTGAAGAGCTGGGTTTTAATCTCGATGAAATTATAGCACAAGAAGCAGAACCAGGGCTTGGCAATGGAGGTCTGGGTCGTTTAGCTGCCTGTTATATCGACTCTTTGGCCTCACAGGAAATACCTGCTATCGGCTATGGAATTCGCTATGAGTTTGGCATTTTCGATCAGGTGATCCATGATGGCTGGCAGGTGGAAAAAACCGACAAATGGTTGCGTAAAGGAAACCCATGGGAGATCGCCAGACCTGAGCTTTCGGTGAATGTCAATTTCGGTGGGTACACCGAGTCTTACATTGACTACGGTGGGCGTAAATGCTTCCGATGGAAACCCGCCTATATGGTTACAGGAATACCATACGACTCTCCTGTAATGGGATACAAAGTACTCTCATGCAATTTTCTTCGTCTCTGGAAGTCTGAGGCAGAGGAATCATTTGACTTTTCATCTTTCAATCACGGCGATTATTACAAGGCAGTAGAATATAAGGTGAAGTCGGAAAATATCAGCAAAGTACTATATCCCAATGATGAGATGCTCGAAGGGAAAAAGCTGCGTCTCAAACAGCAATACTTCTTTGTTTCATGCTCACTGCAGGATATGATGAATATACACAGACGATTTGGTGGTAACCCACAGGAATTTCATAAAAGATGGGCCATACAACTTAATGATACTCACCCTTCTGTGTCAGTAGCTGAACTCATGCGTATACTCATGGATGAATATAAAATTGATTGGGACACTGCATGGGATACAACTTGTAAAACATTTAGTTATACGAATCATACTCTACTTCCTGAAGCATTGGAAAAATGGACTGTGGACCTCTTCAAATACCTTATACCTCGCATTCTTGAGATTGTCTATGAGATCAATTACCGCTTTCTGCAGGAAGTAAGCAAACGGTTCCCGGACGATGAAGGCAAACTATCCAGAATGTCCATAGTTGATGAGTCTGGGGGAAAGTTTATACGCATGGCTAACCTTGCTTGCGCAGGCAGCTGTGCAATTAATGGCGTGGCAGTACTGCATACCGAACTTCTTAAGAAGCAAGTGTTACCTGACTGGGTAGAAATGTTTCCGGAACGTTTCTTTAATGTAACTAACGGAGTAACACCACGTCGCTTCATTGTATTAAGTAATCCCGGATTAAGCAAGCTAATTACAAATTCAATTGGTAATAAATGGCCCGGGAAGCTTGATGAACTTCATAAACTTGAACTTTTTGCAGGGGATGCCGCTTTTTGTGAACAGTTCAGGAATGTAAAACTGGAAAATAAGAAGCTCCTTGCAACACTGATCAAAGAGAGGACGGGCATCATCGTTGATCCTTCTTCTATGTTCGATATACAGGTAAAGCGCATTCATGAGTATAAACGGCAACATCTTAATGTATTGAATATCCTGACACGTTATGTGCGTATTAGGCGAAATCCATCCATTGATATAGCGCCTCGTACATTCATTTTTGGAGGCAAGGCAGCACCAGGATATACTACTGCTAAACTCATGATCAAACTGATTAATTCGGTTGGCGATCTGGTAAACAGTGACCCAGATGTGAAAGACAGACTCAAGGTGGTCTTTTTCCCTGATTTCAATGTAACTAATGGGCAGCATATTTACCCTTCAGCTGACCTTTCAGAACAGATATCAACAGCAGGCAAAGAAGCAAGTGGCACCGGCAACATGAAGTTTTCTATGAATGGCGCCTTAACCATTGGCACTCTCGATGGGGCTAATATAGAAATACGGGAAGAAGTGGGTGAGGATAATTTTTTCCTGTTTGGCCTCACTGCCGCCCAGGTGGATGAAGTTAAACATAAAGGGTATGACCCGCACTTTATTTACGATCATAATGAAGAATTGAGAGAAGTGATAAACATGATTAATTCCGGCCTTTTCTCCAAAGGCGACCGTAACCTGTTTAAGCCTATCACCGACAACTTGTTATGGTCTGATCCGTTTATGCTTATGGCGGATTATCCTTTGTATATTGCCTGCCAGGACTTAGTTGCTGACACCTGGAAGAATCCCGATAAATGGAACAAAATGGCAATTATGAACGTGGCCAGGATGGGCAAGTTCTCATCAGACAGGTCCATTCAGGAGTATTGTGAAAAGATATGGAAAGTGAAACCATTCAGGATTAAGTGATTATTAATTTATAATTCATTAACAATTTACTGTCGACAATAGAGTGTCATGTACTATACAAGTTTTATACACTGTGGATAGAAACTCAGGTTTTATGAGAAAGTATCAGATTCGCTTCATTTTTATGTTTTTAGCTACCCTGATGTTTTCAGGTTCGATAAGAGCACAATCCTGGAATTTTGTCAAAGAAAAGGATGGCATTAAAATATATACGAGTGCGGAGGCCGGAAAGTTCCTGAAATCTTATAGAGGGGTTACCGACATTAATGCTCCGGCAGAAGATATTTTCGCCCTTATCGAAGACGTTAATAATACTGATTGGTGGGATAAAAACCTCACTCAGATCAAAGTGCTGTTTTATGAAAAGTATAAAAGAGCACAGTACTATCTGGTATATAATTTACCCTGGCCGGTCACTGATCGTGACTTGTGCGTGGATGTTAAAGTTACAATCGACCCGGTGACCGGTGAACGCAGGATTACTGCAGTTCCGCTCACAGGGGTCATTCCTGAACGTAATGATATGGTGCGCATTAAAGATTACCGTCAAACTTGGACCGTCATACCTGCCGGTAAAGAAATTTCTCATGTTGTTCTTGAAGGTTTTGTTGATCCTGCAGGAAGTATCCCTGTTTGGGTCTCTAATATGCTAATCATCGATTCCCCGATTAAAGCCATCAGCGAGGTAAGGGAGCGAATGGGAAAAAAATAAGTTAAAAACATTGATATGAAGAAAATAGCTTTCATCCTGATTGCTGTTGTGTTCGCAATATCTTGCGAAAAGAATGATTTTGAGATTTCACAAATAAAATATGGAACTTCATTTGGAATGTGCATAGGGTATTGTAAAAGCGATATTTTATTAAAGTCCGGATTTGTTACATATTCTCGTTCAGGTTGGATAGATACGGTAGAAACGATTACTTGTACGGAATCACTTACTGATGTTAGCTGGAATTCATACAAGTCAGGATTAGATTCTAAGAAATTCTTTGAACTACCCCAGACTATTGGATGTCCGGATTGTGCAGATGGTGGTACTGAGTGGATTGAAATAGAAGTTTTGTCAGGTAAAAAACATAAAGTAACCTTTGAATATAGGAATGAGCCTGATGAATTAAAAGATTACATGATTGGATTACGGGAACAGATTGGTAAATCAACTAAATGCGGAGAGTATATTTAGGCCTGGCAACGACATAGCATAAAGTCAATTGCAGGGCAAACAGATATCTTACAAATTAACATCAACCTTATGTAATGATTTACAGAAAAGTGTCAATATCATTGGATTAAATATTAAAACTGATAATGAATACGCAATAAAGTGTTATAAAAAGATCGGATTGAAATATCAGGGACTTTTGAAGTGTATTTAATGAATAATGCAAGTACTGGCAAAGAATAAAATGCGCGATGAAAGATTTATAGCAGAACATCGTGGAGGTTCTCTGAAAATAGAGCAGCATCGACAATTAATCATCTGGGCCTGCAATTGTGCTGAACATGTTTTTCCTCTTCTCAGTGAAAAATCAGATGAACGTCTGAAAAATGCTATATTTATTGCAAAAGAATGGGAAAAAGGAAAGGCTACAACAGGTGATGCCAGAAATGCATCATTAAATGCAATAGCTGTGGCCAATGAATCATCAGACCCGGTTGCTATTGCGATTGCCCGGGCTGTTGGACATGCTGTCGCAACTGCCCACATGGCTGACCATTCACTGGTAGCCGCTTGGTATGCTTTGAAAGCCGTCAGGCATGCAGGTAAATCAACAGATGCAGAAAAGAAATGGCAAAATGAACAGCTTCCGTTAGAAATTACTGAGCTTGTATTAACTTCAAGGAATAAAACTGCTCATTGATTTGTAATTATTTAAAACTAACCTGATATGAAAAACATTTACCCTATTCTGACGATTATCTTCCTTGGAGTGATCGGATTTTCTTCATGTAACCTGTGTCTGATGTTGCAGTTACAAATCAAAAGGAAGATGTTCCCGGTTATATGGAAGGAGCAGGATATGCTCTCTTTAACTATGATAAGGGATTAAGCTTTGAAAAGAAATAATATACTTTAAGCTTTTCCTGTTTTTTTCTGATTAGCTTTAAACATGAATTTGCTATCATTATTGGCAACAGGATATTAACCTGCGGAAAAGAATATAAAATCAAAACCTTTTAGATTGATCGCAATCTCAAAAAATGTTATTACCTGACCTGATTTGTCTATATACACTTTAATTAATCGACAATGCAAAAAATAGTTTTTTCATTACAATTGGTACTTCTGTTCTCAGTGAATATGCCGGTTAATGCAACCGCACCTTCATTAAAATATGATATAACCAGGTTTGGAGCTCTAAGCGATGGCAAGACATTGAACACTCTGTATATTCAGAACGCGATCGACGCATGTTCAAAAAGCGGAGGTGGAATTGTAATTGTCCCGGCAGGGAAATTCATAACAGGAGCAATCTTTCTTAAACAAGGAGTCAATCTTAATATTCAGAAAAATGGCGTTCTTAAAGGATCAGTCAGTCAGTCTGATTATCCGCAGATTAATACCCGGTGGGAGGGGGAGGAACGGATATGGACATCAGCCCTGATCAATATTATAGATGTCAATAATGTGAATATTTTTGGTGAAGGTACTATTGACGGCTCAGGTACAGAATGGCCGGGCTTTGGCCGTCAGAACAGCCAGAAAAGGCAGCAGCTTTCTCAGGCGGCCCGGGACAGCATGATGAAAATTCCACGACTGGGCCGTCCTCGTCTTATTTGTTTCCAGAATTGTACAAAGGTTCGTATTTCAAATCTTAACCTTCATAACCAGGCTGTCTGGTGTCTTCATATTCTTTACTGTAAAGATGTTATAATAAAAAATCTGAATATAAGGGCTGCACATAATATTCCCAGCTCCGACGGGATAGATGTGGATTCAAGTAATGGTGTTACAATAACAGGCTGCTTTATCGATGTTAATGATGATTGTATTACCATAAAATCGGGAAAAGATGCTGACGGTTTGAGGGTAAACCGTCCAAGCGAAAACATACTGGTAAAAAAGTGCACCTTTGGTTATGGTCATGGTGGTGTGTCGATGGGAAGTGAAACGTCAGGAGGTATCCGGAATATAAGGATCATAAACTGTGAAGTTGACTCGGGTAACTGGGCTCCCATGAGGTTCAAAACACAACCAAGTCGCAGCGGAGTGGTCGAGAATATTGTTTACCGGAATATCAGGATCAAAGATGCAAAACAGGCTTTTGAGTTTAATCTGGAATGGAGAATGGTTCCTCCAATTGCTCCGCCCGCTAAGGTTCTGCCTGTTGTAAGGAATGTCAGATTCATTAATATCACAGGGAATGTAAACATTCTTGGAATGATGCATGGACTAAAAGACAGCCCCATATATGATGTGAAATTTAGTAAATGCAGGCTCACAGCTCAGAAAGGACTGACTGTTGATAACGTAAGAGACATTGATTATTCAGGACTCAGCGCTGAAATTAAAGAAGGACAAATGATTATAAATAAATAGAGATGAACTCAAAAACTACTTTTGTTAAATTTTTACACGCAGGAATATTTTTGCCATCAGTATTTTCTTTCCTTATGCTTCTTCTGTCTGCAATAACACTTAATGGTCAGTCTGTTAAGTTTCAGCCACCAGCATCACCGCGTTCGGTATATAATTTTAATCCCGGATGGAAATTTGCATTTGGCGATACAACCGGAGCCGATCAACCTGGTTTTAATGATTCAGGATGGGCAAACGTAAGTCTGCCACACACATGGAATGAGACCGACAGCTACCGGGCTTTTATAAGTCATAGTGGCGGCGACCAGAGCGAAAAGTTTGGAATCGGATGGTATCGCAAGCACTTTAAACTGCCTGCCGGCACCGATGGTCAGAAGGTTTTTCTTCAATTCGATGGTATGCGGCAGGCTGGTCGCTTCTTTCTTAACGGGCAACCGATCGGGAAATATGAGAACGGCGTTACCGCTGTTGGTTTTGACATAACCAGGTTCGTAAAGTTTGGCGGACAGGATAATATCCTTGCGGTAAAAGTAGACAACAGCACTGATTACAAAGAAGAGGGCACCGAAACGCCCTTTGAATGGAACTCAAAGGATTTTAATCCGAACTTCGGCGGGCTCAACAGGAATGCCAGGTTGATCATGGCAGGCAAAATTTATCAGACCCTGCCACTCTACGAAAATCTTAAAACCACCGGAATCTACATTTATCCGGAATCCATCGACCTGAAGAAAAAAACTGCTGACATTAAAGTTGAGGCTGAGGTTGTCAACGAGACAGACGACTATGCTTCTATTACACTGTCATCTGTTATTGTTGATGCCAACGGTGTTGTGGTTGCGAAATTGGAAGGCAATACTTCCGACCTTGTTGCAGGTCAGTCAGAGATCTTCACAGCCTCTGGAAAGTTGAGCGGTGCCCGTTTTTGGGATGTGAACGATCCATATCTTTATAAAGTTTATTCCATTCTCAGTGTGAATGGAAAAGTGATTGATGTCTGCGAGACCCGTACAGGATTTCGGCAAACCGAATTCAAGGGTGGCGCCGGGACAGGTGGGGTATGGCTAAACGGACTATTTGTCTGGCTTACAGGCTACGCTCAGCGTTCAGCAAACGACTGGGCCGGGTTGGGAGGTGCTTATCCCGACTGGATGCACGACTTCACCCTTGCAATGCTTCGCGAGAGTAATGGGAATTATATGCGCTGGATGCATATTGCACCACAGCGGGCCGATGTTGAGGCTTGCGACAGACTTGGAATTGTTGAGGTCTGTCCGGCAGGTGACAAAGAACGTTTGGTGACTGGTCGTCAATGGGATCAGCGCGCAGAGGTCATGCATGCAACAATGATTTTTTACCGCAACAACCCCAGCATTTTCTTTTGGGAGGCTGGCAATACTATTGTGACACCTGAGCAGATGATTCAGATGGTAGCTATGCGAAAGGAGCTTGACCCTCATGGTGGCCGCGTCATGGGTACGCGTGATAACGACCAGGCTGATGCAAATAAAGCGCTGACCCCAATGTCAGAGTATTATGGTGTTATGATAGGCCAGGCACCTCAGACCGATAAAATTTCAGGCGACGATATTTTTCGTGGCTATAGCATATCAAGACGTGACAAAGCACCTTTAATAGAGACAGAAGATTTTCGTGATGAGGCCGGTAGAAATATTTGGGATGATTATTCGCCTCCCTATTTCGGTTTCAAACCAAAAGCTGGCATGATAGGAGGCCGTCCGGTTGATACATGGCACTGGAATTCAGAAACATTTTGTCTGGCTGCCGCCACACGTTACAACAGCTACGTAATTAACCGGATTGATAATATCGATCCTGCTCACTCGAAATGGTCAGCCTATTGTTCTATCTATCTGACAGATGAAGATGCTGATGGACGCCAGCAGGGAAGCTATGTCCTTCGAGTCAGCGGCAAAGTAGATGGCGTACGTTTGCCAAAATCGCTGTTCTACGTTTCGCGTGTAATGCAGAACGAGAAACCTGATATTCATATCATTGGACATTGGAATTATCCCGCAGATACTAAGAAGACCATGTATGTGGCGGCGACCCATTGTGACAAAGTTGAGTTATTTCTCAATGGAAAATCCCTCGGGGTTGCTTCGAAGCCAACCATATTTGCTGACACAATTAATGGGAAGTCACCTCGCTCTGCACCTCAGGGGGAAGGCACGGGCTATGTTTACGCCTTTCCCGATGTGAAATTCGTTCCTGGCTCTCTTAAAGCTATCGCTACAAGTAAAGGAAAGATTGTGGCTCAACAGGAGCTCCAGACTGCCGGAGAAGCCAAAGCCATAAGGCTCACTCTCCACACAGGGCCACTGGGTCTGCAGGCAGATGGAAGCGACATAGCACTGATCGACTTCGAGGTCTTGGACGCACAAGGCCGCCGTTGCCCGACAGATGAGGCGAGAGTTGATTTTGTTGTAAGCGGACCGGTAATTTGGAGGGGTGGATTTAATGCCGGGAAGCTCAATACCACAAATAACCTTTATCTTGATACCGAATGCGGCATTAATCGTGTAGCAATTCGTTCGACATTAACTCCTGGTATAATCACAGTGACAGCTACTCGTGAGGGACTCGAAAGTGCCACTATGAAAATCGAATCAAAACCTGTTCAGATCGCAAATGGCCTGATGCCTGTTAATTAATTCACTTACCTTGTGTTTCAGAGAGATAACTAACCAACCTGAATATATGAAATTAAATATTTTTTTCAAGTCTTTATCCGGAAGGATATTATTCGCATTATTTTTTTATTGCCTGATAATAAGCATGTTCATACCTGAAACTAATGGACAGGCAATTAATAACACAAATATCGGTTCAACAGGTTCCATTTCTAATCCGCGACAGATTATTCCGTTTGATAGTGACTGGCGATTCTGGCTTGGGGACAATCAGGAAGCAAAGCAGCCCGGCTTTGACGATAAAAGCTGGCGTACTCTTGATGTACCGCACGACTGGAGTATCGAAAGCCCAATCAATCCGCCCCCTGATGGTGTTGCCATTGGTGGCTTTTTCTCACATGGAATTGGCTGGTACAGAAAATACTTTACATCTCCCGATACTACAAAAAAGGTAGTTATAGAATTCGATGGCGTGTACATGAACAGCGAAGTCTGGATTAATGGACAGTTCCTTGGACGCAGGCCCTATGGTTACATTGGCTTTCGCTACGATCTTACTGAATATTTGAAAAAAGACGGTACCAGTAATGTTCTGGCAGTTCGTGTTGACGATTCCGCGGAACCATCTGTTCGCTGGTATGCAGGCTCCGGTATCTACAGACATGTGCGTCTTATTACTACCGGTTACACTCATTTCCGGCTCGATGGCGGTATCAGCATTACTACTCCTGAAATTACGACTGAGCAAGCTGTTGTAAACATAGATTATGCTATAGATCCTAATTTCTTTAGTTATCAGGAATTCAGAACCTGGGCCAAAGATCCATGGCAGGTCAAGTCACAAAGTAAAAACATCATATTGCGAAGCAGTATTCTGGCTTTGGATGGAACAATTATCACTACCACCGAGTCGACGCTCTTACTTCAAAGTATGCGCTCAGATCAACTCACCACACAAAAGGTAACAGTTCCTAAACCCCGCCTTTGGTCCGATAAAACACCAGAACTCTACAAATTGCGCAGCACCATTATCCTTGATGGAAGCATACTTGACGAGACTGTCACAACATTCGGCATCAGAAATCTTAAATATGACACAAATCTTGGGCTTTTGGTTAACGGAAAGTCAACCAAGCTCAAAGGGGTCTGCCTACATCAGGACGCAGGTTCATTTGGAAATGCGGTGCCTGATGCAATCTGGATTTACAGGCTTGGGCTTCTTAAGGAGATGGGCTGTAATGCTATCCGACCAAGTCACCACCCTTTCTCTCCTGAGTTCTATGATCTTTGCGATAAACTTGGCTTTTATGTTTTTGATGAAGCATTTGACGAATGGACCCGCGATTGGACCTATAATTATACTGAAAACAACCGGGGTAAATCAAAATTTGGATACCATCTCTATTTTGACCAGTGGTATGAAACTGATCTTCGTGCCATGCTGCGCCGCGATCGAAATCATCCAAGTGTAATCCTTTATAGTATTGGCAATGAGATACCCGACCAATTCAATAACGATGGATGGAAGCTTGCTAAAAAACTAATGGCTATCTGTCACGAGGAAGATCCCACCCGTCCGGCGACATCTGCCTGCGACCAGTCGTTTGTATCTTCACGTAACGGTTTTATGGATGAACTTGACATCGCAGGTTATAACTACATCGATCGTCTTTATGGCGACAGCACCTATGTACACGAACGCAGACGCTTTCCCAACCGTCTAATTCTGGGTACAGAAACAGGGAAACAAATACATTACTGGCTCGGCGTTCGCGATAATGATTATGTAATTGGCGACTTTATATGGACCGGTATTGACTATCTGGGAGAAACCCGCAGATTCCCCAGCAGAGGAAGTAGTTCCGGTATAATTGATGTTGCGGGAGGGAAAAAGTTTGGATTCTACCAGCGTGCGGCTTATTGGCGTGAAGATCCTGTATTACAGCTTTTTGTAGTCACCGGGGCGAGGGTGGATAATCCAATGCAATCGCAACCAGTTGAGCAAAAGTGGAACTTGCCGGAAAAAACAAAAGTTACAGTTCGTGTTACTACTAATTGTGATGAAGTCGAATTATTTCTCAATAAACGTTCTCTTGGGAAGAAGAATGTATCTCACAATCTTTACACAAACGATTGGGAAGTTGAATCTAAGACTGGCGATCTTAAAGCGGTTGGTTATTTGAAAGGGCGCCATGTGGTCACTTCAATGCTGAGCACAACAGGGAAGGCAACAAAGCTCCAGCTCTCACCTCTTCCATTATCTGTTGTCAGTGATATTCTCTTATACGAACTCACAATATGCGACAATACAGGATTGAAAGTGATTGATTCACAGGCTACTGTCAAAGTGCTTGTTGAAGGTGCCGGTCGTTTAGTCGGTGTTGACTCAGGAGACCTTGTCTATGACGGTCTGTTCAAGACCGACACGCGTATAGCCTGGCAGGGTAGGCTTCTTGTTGCAGTAAAACGGACAGCGGCAGCAGGTGAAATCCGCGTTACTGCATCGTCAACAGGACTCTCATCTGCAATTTCATTTACAAAATGATAGTATTATGAATGATATGAAAAACAACAAATTATTGAGAATATCAACCATTTGCTTTTTTGTGGCTATGTTCAGTATCATTACAGCATGGGGACAGACTCCTAAGGAAACAATTCCCCATCTGATTGAAAAGAATGGCCGTCATGCACTTCTGGTTGATGGTCAACCTTTCTTAATGCTCGGAGGACAGGCACATAATTCAAGCGCATGGCCTGGCATGATGCCTCAGGTGTGGTCGGCGGTAAAAGCAATGAATGCCAACACTCTTGAAGTTCCTATCTACTGGGAGCAAATAGAGCCCCAACCAGGAAAGTTTGATTTTTCGTTAGTTGACACGCTCCTAAAACAGGGGAGAGAGCATAATGTGCATCTTGTGCTTCTATGGTTTGCCACCTGGAAAAACGGCAGTAATCACTATATGCCTAATTGGATGAAAAACGATGCTACAAAATATCCCAATATTACTGGCAAGAATGGGAGACCGGTTGATTCTCCTTCACCGCACACTCAAGTTGCCATGGAAGCAGATGCAAAAGCTTTTGCTGCAGTTATGAGTTATCTGAAGAAGGCCGATCCGCAATTCACTGTGCTAATGGTACAGGTGCAAAACGAACCCGGCTCATGGGGAAGTGTACGCGATTTTTCGCCTGCTGCCCAGAAACTTTTTGAGGGACAGGTTCCCGCGGAACTGCTTAAACCAGAGGTATTAAAGGCACTTAACAGACCAGTTGATGCCAGGGGAACATGGCAGGAGGTATTCGGCACCGATGCAGATGAGTATTTTCATGCATGGTCAGTTGCCCGGTATATCGGATATGTTGCAGCCGCAGGCAAAGCAGTAAATAAACTGCCATTGTATGTTAACGCCGCTCTGCGCGATCCCATCACCAACCCAAGTGCTTCATCCTACGAAAGTGGCGGAGCGACAGATAATGTTATTCCCATATGGAAGGCAGCTGCACCAGCAATAGATATACTTGCTCCAGATATCTATTTGTCTGGTAGTGAGAAAGTACTTAAGGTTATTGAGTTGTATTCCCGGCCCGATAATGCATTGTTTGTGCCCGAGATAAGTTCCAGCGAAGAAAATGCACGTTACTTTTATTCTGTGCTGGCGAGCGGAGGTATAGGATTTTCCCCGTTTGGTATAGACAGAAACGGTCAGGGAACAGAGGAAGAAAATACTACCCGTCTTGCAACTATTACACAGGAATATGCTATGGCTGCACCAATGATGAGGGAGCTTGCAAAATGGGCATTTGAAGGTAAGATTAAGTCTGTTGTTGAGCGTGAAGATCATGCAGAACAGACCATTGACCTCGGCTTATGGCAAGCCACCGTATCGTTCGGTGCTGCAAGAAGAAACACCGTGCAAGCCAATACCCGGCTGGTAAGCAAAGCCATGGTGGTACAACTGGATGAGAATGAGTTTTTGCTGATTGGCAATCTCTGTCACTTTACTTTCAAGCCTCTTGGTGCCAATGCCGGCAAAGCATGGCAGTATCTTAAGGTCGAAGAGGGCATGTATGTAAACGGAAAATTTAAACTCCTGCGAATCCGAAATGGTGACGAGACCGATTGGGGAGGACCGCGTGTTGGAGTTGTTCCAACAGTGCTGCATGTTACGTTGGTAACGCGCTGAAAAGACGTTTATATACCCCAAAAATTATTGACATTAATTTTTGAGAATACAATTAATAACTAAATAAATGCTATAATATGAAAAAAATGAAAGTTTTTAGTCTTTTCATTTTAAGTCTGCTTTTTTGCATATCAGGTCTAAATGCACAGGAACCATTACCCTGGTTTCAGAACGGCCCCAGAGAACCAAGACAAAACAACACAAAATTGAAAGTGCTTCCTCTGATTAAGGTACAGGGAAACAAATTTGTTAATCCGCAGGGTGAAAAAGTGTTGTTCCGGGGTATAGCTATTTCTGATCCTGATAAGGTTGAACGTCAGGGACATTGGAGCAAAACCCATTTTGAAAAAGTGAAAGAAATGGGTGCGAACATTGTCCGTATCCCGGTTCACCCTGTTGCATGGCGGGAACGCACTCCTGAAAAGTATATTAAGTTGCTCGATGAAGCTGTTGACTGGTGTACCGATCTGGGAATGTATGTGATGATCGATTGGCATACCATCGGAAATCTTGAAACTGAAGTTTTTCAGGATCCAATGTACGTAACTACAAGACAGGAAACATTCCAGTTCTGGAGAACTATTTCGAAACATTTTTCAGGAAATAATACAGTGGCTTTTTATGAGTTTTTTAACGAACCCACAACTTACCGGGGACAGTTAGGTCCTGTAACCTGGGCTGATTGGAAAAAAACAATTGAGACTTTAATAGTCATCGTCCGTGCCCACGATACTGAAAGTATTCCACTGGTTGCCGGTTTCGACTGGGCATACGACCTGACCCAGATTAGAGAAGAACCTATCAATGCCGCAAACATAGGTTATGTCACCCATCCTTACCCGAATAAGCGATCAGAACCATGGCCACCAAAATGGGAAGAAGATTTTGGTTTTGCCGCCAATCAATACCCGGTTTTTGCAACCGAATTTGGTAACGATGCCCGCACAGGTACATTGGACCCAAATGGAACACATTACGGCGTCCAAATAATTAATTATCTGGAAAGTAAAGGCATAAGCTGGACAATCTGGGTATTTGACCCTGAATGGGGCGGTGCAAAAATTAAAAACTGGAATTATGAGCTAACAGCCAGTGGTGAATTTTATAAACTTGCCATGCAGGGTAAATTACCATTTCAGGTAAAAAAATAAGAATTACAAGTTTTTAGTTTATAAATAATTATAAACCACTCTCTTATGAAATACAAATTAGCTCTATTTGCATTCTCTATTATTTCGATAATAAGCTACGGTGAGGTAGCCGGTCAATTGTCTCAAAATCCTCTAAAAATTGATACTAAGAATTTATTGGTTTCGATTGACGCGTCAGTCTGCCGCTGGTCTGCTGAGGTAAAAGGAACAGGTATGCAGATGAATAATGTCTATTTTCTTCCCGGTGATGACCCTGTCGGCTGGACAGTAACAAGTTCTGTTAATAACGATGATAATAACATCCTCGGTTCATTTACAACTGTTACTCTTCATGGAACAAAACCAGGGCAGCTTGATTTCGATTACCTTATATCTTTAAGCAAAAATGAAAACGATATTCTTATAAGCCTGGGGCGTACCAACAACACTGACAAGGATGTTGATATCGACGACATGGATTACTTTGTATCGCGTGATGTGCGGCTGGGAAGTACCTGTGACAGGTGGATTTCGATGGGAACACAATCTCGTAATCGTGACCTTTATGAGCTATTGTCTGTTATCAACATGATCACGCCTAAAACTTATGCGGTTAACCATGTGGTGAAAGACTCTGATACGGGTTACAGCTTGTTGCTGGGACATGTGACTACTCTGAAAGGTGCATCGAGATTCGAAGTAAGATCCGGATGGAAGGGAAAAACACCCGACCGTATGCAGGTTCGTGGATATTGCAGTTACAAGGTCACCATGCCTCCGGGGAAAAGCTTTCCCGGCGAAAAGTTGCTAATTTGTTTTAACCATGATGCACTCCGGGCTATGGAACATCAGGCTGACCTTATCGCAATCGCTCATGATGTGCGCCTTAAAGAGAGGCGGCCAATAAATCCTGACGATCGTGAACTGGTAGCAAATAATTACAGCCGTTTCCATGGATGGATGTCGGGGGGAAACAATACAACTACAAAAGCTTTTTTTGAGGAGAACGGATTGTTCGATTTCTATTGGGGACTTGGTGGCCCTGGTCGTAGCGGAAGTATGGCAATTTACGGATCAGGAGGGAGTACCTCAGGTCGGTTTCCAACATTCGATATTAATGGGGATTGGGGAGCTTATGGCGCAGGGACAATGACTCCGGGACGCCAAAGATTAACATATCCTGCGGAATGTTTTCTCCCGGTAAGGACTGTAAAATTCGGTGGGGAGAGGGTTATCGATTTTTCAAATCCTTTAACGGTTAAGCTCGAACGGGAAAGAGTGCTTCAATGGGCAACAGGACAGGAGAAACTAACAGGGAGGGCTGAAACAGACTTTTCCGATTTTTGGGACAAATGGCCCGGGCAATATGACCCATATATGAGTGCTATGGAGACCTATCACGCTGCAATGTTACCATGGCGCGAGGCAGTAGATAAAATTGTACCACGAATGGTTATCCGCTCAAACATGCAGCCGGTTGATCATTCTTATGGCTTCGTGGATATCCTTCGCGCATCGGAAGACGCCGATCAGGGATATGAGAACCAGGGCGCAGCAGGCCTGGAAGGGAGGGAATTCACCGGGTTGTTTACTGAAACCGTTCTTGGTTTGGCGAACCGTTTCTTTTATAATGGCCGCGTATTCTGGAACGACGGCGATGGATTCCACATATATAAGTATAACGCTCCCGACAAAAAACTATTTACAGCCGAACAGGCAAAGGTAGATGCTAATTTTCATGCTTTTGCCGGAAGCACACTCTTATTATCAGAAGTACTTAATGAGAAATACCCTGCTGACCGTATTGAACTACTGAAAAGGATCAGCCCACCGACCATGGATGTATCTTACCCTGTTGATTTATTTATACGCAGACCTGCCCAGGTATGGAATATGCCTATTGAACGACCATTCGGAAATTGGTCATTATTAGCAGTATTTAATTACACAAAGGCAACTGATAAGCCTTTCACTACCAAACTTGATGCTGTGAAGGATTTGCGTCTTGACCCTGTTAAGGAATATATCGTTTATGAATTCTGGACTAAAAAACTCATAGGAACCTTTAAGGGAACTTTTGAAACACGTCCGTTGAATCCATACGATTGTGATATCTACAGTATTGTTGAGAAGTTAAACAGACCTGTACTAATTTCAACCAGCAGGCATATACGCCAGATGGCTTTTGATATAAAAAACGTCTCTTATGATACCAGGAAGCGAATGTTGACAGGAGTTTCCCGTGCAGTTGCCGGAGATCCTTACCAGTTACGATTCTATGTTCCTGAAGGTTTTGTAGTTAAGAAAGTGGAGCTTACCAATAATCTTCAAGCTACATTTAAAACTGACGGAAATCTGCTTACTGTTGATTATAATTCATCAACTGGCAATGATGTTGAATGGAAGATTTTCTTTTAATAAATATGGTTATGATGAAAATTATGCACTTGGGTGCCGCAACGTTATTTATATTATTGTCTGCTGTTGTCGCGGCTCAAAGCCCATGGTTCAGGATAACAGTACCATCTGTCAGTGAAGCAGCTCAATCTTTTACTGCACCTCCCGCAGCTTACGGGGCTATTCACTGGGCAATCTGGGGCGGGCAACAAACCCGGGAACGCATTGTTGCAGATATAGAGCAGATCCATGCCAACGGTGGTACTGTCTATATGCTCAATAATTCCAGGGGACTGCTTCCAAAATATTTCACCCCGGAATACATGGATCTGGTGAAAACAGTTGTTCTTGAGTGCAGGAAACGTGGAATGAAGGTATGGATAGAAGGTGACGCAGGTTATCCTGACGGTTTTGCAGGCGGGATGATCAGCAGAGACTATCCGGAAATGGGGATGCAGGGAATTGTTGCAGATGCACGATATACTGTAGCAGCAGGGCAAACCCTTAAAATTCCACTGCCTCCCGGCACTTTAGGTATCCTGGTAAATCAGCGGGCATCTGCACGCGGGAACACACCATCACCAAAGAGTGAAGTATTATCTCTCCCAACTGAAGGGCAGTTCCAATGGACCGCTCCGGCTACAGGAATGTGGGAAGTTACCTTCGTCAGACATGTCTTTCGCAGTTCCCCTACAAGATTTGTTAATCGTGAGGATGGCACTAACGACAAGGACAGCCGTTACTCATTAATCGACTACCTGAATCCCGATGCAACTCAAACATATCTGAAAATTATTTTTGACACCTACGAAAAACTCGTTGGCGATGAGTTCGGCAAAACAATCCTCGGCTTCCGCGGTGATGAGCCAGATTATACAGGTTTTATGCCATGGACCCCAAAATTGCTTGAAGCGTTTCAAAATGAAAAAGGCTACGATTTGAAACCATACATTGCACAGTTTTTTGCCATTGAACTTACAACGGAGGCAAAACGTGCCAGGGCAGATTACTGGGATGTGTGGAGCGGCATGTTTCGCGACAATTTTTTTAAGCCTATGGAAGAATGGTGCAGGGCTAGAAATATGGAATATATGGCTCACCTGAACCATGAAGAAATGATGATTAATCTTTCCCGCGGTGAAGATCTTATTCGCAACGAAGGTTCTTTTTTTCGTGCATTGCGCTATGCGGGAGTTCCGGGAATCGATAATCTAAACCAGATCAAGCCGGGTGTTGTTGCTGATTTCCCTAAGCTCGCTTCTTCTGCCGCTCATCTTTTCGGACGACCTCAAATATGGACGGAACAGGGTGGGGGCTTAGGACCAGCAGGAAAATTTGTCACTGATTACCAGTTCGTCAGAGGTATAAATTATATGAACATCCGCGGTTTGAATGCTGCTCCCTCAGCAGATGTAAATCCGGCTGTTACAGGTTGGTATGTAAGCCGGGCAAGCTATTTACTGGCTATTGGACGTCCTGCAGCACAGGTTGCACTTTATCATCCAACAGATAGCGAGTGGCTCGGAGATCAGGAATCTGATTCGGTCACAGTCAAACTTACAGCCCGGTTGATGGAGCAGCAGATTGACTTTGATTATATTGACTACGATTCGTTTACTTCACTATGCACAATCGAAAAAGGGGGAATAAGGAATTTGAGCGGTCAGATTTACCGGGCTATCATCATTCCTTCTTCTACCGTAATTCAAAAAAAGATGCTTGAACGTCTGCGTGCCTTTGCAGCATTAGGAGGGAAGGTAGTATTTGTCGGACGGACACCTGCTATGGTCATAGATAGGACTTTTCTGTTTCCGGAAGGAGTACCTGACCTCAGCTTCGCTACTATCGAGCCAGCAACGGATATCACACCGGTTATTATTGCAGCCCTGCCCAAACCGGATGTGAAACTCGATGCCTCATGCGCATCAGTTAAGTACATTCATCGTGCACTGAAAGACGGTGAGATTTATTTCTTTTTCAACGAGTCAGATCAGGTACAATCCCATACAGCAACCCTTGCCGGAAAAGGCAAAGCACAGGTGTGGGATGCAGCTTCAGGCAAGATCACATCAATTAAGGGAGCAAAATCAGGGAAAGGATATGTAACAATCCCGCTGGAACTGGGAGCTTATGAGGCAAGATTCATTATAATTGGACCAGCAATCTAAAAAACGCATAAAAAAATATCGGGAAATGACTTAATAAATTATTATCAGAAATCATAATTAACAATTTATTGCCATGGCAACTAAAAGATTTATTTTATTGATCCTAATCTGCGTGATCTCATTTTCCTGCAATAAACAGACTGATTCTGCACAAAAGCAGATCCCTCATCTTGAAAAAAAAGGAGACGCAACACAGTTTATTGTTGATGGGAAACCATTTATAGCTCTATGTGGCGAACTGACGAACAATGCTGCAACAAGCATAGAATACATGAAACCGGTTTGGCCGGCATTGACCGCCAGCAATCTGAATTCTGTAATCGCAGGTATCTCGTGGGCCATGGTCGAACCGGAGGAAGGCAAATTCAACTTTGATATAGTTGGCGATGTAATTAATAATGCCAGAAAGAACAACCTTAAACTGATTTTTATCTGGTTCGCAAGCTGGAAAAACGGAATGTCAAGTTATATCCCCGATTGGGTAAAAAAAGATTATAAACGATTCCCTCGCGTTAAAATAAATAATGGTGAACCTATTGAGCTGTTAACACCTTTAAGTGAAGAAAACCGTGATGCCGATGCACATGCTTTTTCAGCGCTGATGAAATACATTAAGGAAGTTGACAGCAGCCAGAGAACGGTTATAATGATACAGGTTGAAAATGAAGTTGGAGTACTGCGCGATTCACGTGACCGTTCAGCTTCTGCCAATGAAGCCTATAACGGACCTGTTCCAAAGGAGTTATTGAGTTATATTGAAAAAAACAGAGAGAATCTGGTTCCTGAGCTAAAAGATGCTTTAAAAGTCAATGGATCTAAATTGTCAGGGACCTGGGCAGAAGTATTTGGCCCGGGAAAACCTTCTGGACTTGTTATGCCCGTTAGGAATCTGGTTCCGCCGATGACACAGAAAGAACAGGATGAAGCACTGGTGACATATCCCTTTTATTCTGACGAGGTTTTTATGGCCTGGTACTATGCAACTTATATTAATCATGTTGTTGAAGCCGGAAAAGAAGAGTACCCGATTCCTATGTTTGTGAATGCCTGGCTGAAACAGCGGGAACATTCCTGGCCAGGTACTTACCCGGGCGGGGGACCTCTTCCACAGGTTTTCGACATATGGCATGCCGGTGCCCCGGCAATAGATATACTGTGCCCTGACCTCTATCGACCTGATTTTGCGTATATGGCTGAACAATTTACCCGTGAAGGCAACCCGTTGTTCATACCGGAAACAGGCAGCGGTGCTCAAGGAGCGGCCAATTTAATTTATGCTGTCGGCCACCATGATGCTTTAGGTTTTTCGCCCTTTGGTATTGAACGACGCATCCAGGCAGGTGATGAACTGTCACATAGTTACATAATGATTTCTCAGCTTATGCGATTAATTGGCGAAAATCAGGGACTAAATTCAATGGATGCTGTTTTGTTAACTAAAGATAATCCTACTGAAGACATTGAGTTCGGTGAACAGATATTTCATACTGATCTTCGGTTCGATCCCAATAATCTTCATAGCAGAACTGCTGATCTTGGCGCGGCAATATTTATTATGACTGCGCCAGACGAATTTTATATAGCAGGAACCGGAATGTCAATCACCTTTTCGCAAAAGAATAAAGAACTTAAATCAGGTCTGGCAACGGTTGAAGAAGGTACTTTTATTGACGGCAAATGGGTTCAGGGAAGAAGATTGGCAGGGGATGATACTGCACAGGGAAATAACCTGAGATTAGGTACGGGTTACAATATTCTGAGAGTTACTTTATACAGTTATAAATGATTTAGAATTTTAGTAAGGAAATATTTTAAACATTCTATTATGAAAAATAAAATAACATTGTTGTTCTTCCTTCTTTTATTTTACCCTGTAGTTATTTGTGCACAAAAAGCAAAGGTTTATGAGATGAAGTCACCTGATGGAGCCATTGTAGTTAAGGTTGAACCGGGGGCTAAAATGTTATGGTCTGTTCAGCACAAAGGACAGCAACTTATTAAGCCCTCTGCAATATCTTTATTGTTGCAAAATGGAGAAGTTCTTGGTGATAATGCAAATGTAACTGCATCAAAAACCGTAAGTGTAAATACTACATTCAACGCGGTTAATTACAGAAAAACTGTAGTTTCTGATGTTTATAATCAGCTTACCCTGAGCTGTAAAGGCGATTATGGCGTAATATTCAGGGTTTTTAACGATGCTGTAGCCTATCGTTACTTTACCAAACGGAAAGGAGAAATGGTAATAAAAAACGAAGAAGCAAATTTTAACTTCACTGAAGACCATAAGGCATATATTCCTTATCTGAGGGACTATCGCGACGGAAAGGTTTTTAACGCATCCTTCGAGTCATTGTATAAAGAGCATAAGATATCCGAGTTTATAACCGATTCTCTGGCATTCCTTCCATTACTGGTTGAATTGAATAACGGTAAAAAAATTCTCCTCATGGAAGCCGACCTGGAAGATTATCCCGGTATGTTTCTTGTTTTAAATGAAACAAAAATAGGTTTTAAAGGAATTTTTGCACCATATCCCCTCGAAACAAAAATGTCTGGTAATAACAATGTAATACCTACAAAAAGAGCCGACTATATTGCAAAAACCGATGGCACACGCAGTTTTCCATGGCGTGCCATTGTTATCAGTGAACAGGATAAAGACCTGCTGGATTGCGATATTGTTCAAAAACTTGCTTCGCCAGACAGGATTGAAGATATTTCCTGGATTAAAACCGGACAAGTTGCATGGGACTGGTGGAACAACATGAATATTTCAGGTGTAGATTTCAGAGCCGGAAAGAATTTTGAGACGTACAAGTATTTCATTGATTTTGCTGCAAAGTACAAGATGCCTTATATAATGCTTGACGCAGGATGGAATGTACCGGGTGACCTTACCAAACCAATTGCCAATATAAAGCTTGAGGAATTAATTGTGTACGGCAATCAAAAAGGGGTTGGACTAATGGTTTGGAGCTCATGGAGGGATATGTTGTCGCAAAAGGAAAAGGCTATTCCTTATTTTGAAAAAATGGGCATAAAAGGTATAAAGATCGACTTTATTGATCGTGATGACCAATTGGCTGTTGCTTCAACCTATGAAATTGCCAAACTTGCTGCAGAACATCATTTAATGATTGATTATCATGGGGTTTTCAAACCGACCGGCCTTCAGCGCACCTATCCTAATGTTGTTGGATATGAAGGAGTTTACGGGCTTGAAAACTTTAAGTGGGCATCAAATTTTGATGGACCCCGCTATTGTGTTACCCTTCCTTTCATTAGAAATCAGGCCGGACCAATGGATTATACCTCAGGAGCTATGAGAAACTCCAATAAGGCAAATTACAGACCCATTAATAGTAATCCAATGGCCTTGGGCACCAGGGTTAATCAAATGGCTCAGTATATTGTTTTTGAAGCACCCATTCAGATGCTTTCGGATAATCCTACAATATACCTGAAGGAGAACGAATGCACCGGGTTTATAACAAAAGTACCGACCACCTTTGACGAAACCGTAGCGCTCGACAGTAAAGTCGCTGAATATGTAACCATTGCCCGTCGAAAGGGAGAAACATGGTTTGTTGGCGCTATGACCAATTGGACTCCAAGGGAGTTAACTATCGACTTTTCATTCCTGAAACCTGGTAATTACCAGGCGGAAATTTTCCATGATGGCATAAATGCTGATCGTGATGCAACCGATTATAAAAAGGAAGTGGTTAATATATCGGCTGGTGATAAGCTAAAAGTCAAACTGATGAACGGTGGCGGATGGGCTGCCAGAATTGAAAAAAAGTAACATTGCCTGTTGATGAAAGTAAATAGTAAAAAACTTAAACCTCATGAAAATGAAACGTAAATTATTGCAAATATTACTGATCCTGATAAGTGTAATTCTTATTAGCTTCTCAAAAGCAAAAGGTCAGGCTCTCTATCCCTTCCGGAACTCTGATATGCCGATTGAAGATCGCGTAAGCAACATTGTCTCCCTGATGACACTTGATGAGAAAGTAGCATTTCTTAGTCAGAATCCGGGTGTCGAGCGTTTGGGTATTAAACGAATGGCTCATGTCGAAGGTCTTCACGGCCTTGCTCAGGGTACCCCGGGCGGCTGGGGTCGACGTGGCCCTATAACAACCACTACCTTTCCACAGTCAATCGGAATGGGTGAAACATGGGACCCGGAAATTGTGCGTCAGGCAGGCGCAATAGAGGGATACGAAGCCAGATATGTTTACCAGAGTCCAAAATACAAAGGGAGGGGAGGACTTATTATACGGGCACCAAACGCTGACCTTGGCCGTGACCCGCGATGGGGCCGCACAGAAGAATGTTTTGGTGAGGACCCCTACTTCAATGGTGTGATGGCAGTGGGAATGATCAAAGGACTGCAGGGTGATGATCCAAGGTATTGGCTCAGCGCATCGTTATTGAAACATTTCCTTGCCAACAGCAATGAAGATAATCGTACCAGCACATCATCGAATTTCGACTTGCGTCAGTTCTACGAGTATTATTCTCTTCCATTTCATATGGGATTTGTTGAGGGTGGTGCGAAGTGTTTCATGACAGCCTATAACCTGATCAATGGCGTTCCATGCACCGTAAATCCTGTAATTGAAGCGGTAGTGGTTAAACAATGGGGCGTCGACGGGGTGATCTGTACTGATGCCGGTGGCTTTGTCAACCTGACAAAATCGCAGCATTATTACGAGAACACTACCCAGTCTGGTGCAGGCACTGTTAATGCTGGCGTCAATCAATATCTCGACAGAAATTTTGAGATTCCTGTGAAAACTGCCATAAAGGAAGGTCTTCTGACCGAGAAGCGTTTGGATGAGGTCATTAAAGGAACGCTGCGTGTATTTATTCGTCTGGGCTTACTCGATCCTGCTGATCGTGTGCCTTATGCCAAAATCGGAGCCGATACAATGCAAACCGCACCCTGGAATACTCAGAAAAACAAGGATTTAGTGCATCTTGCAACACAAAAGTCAATAGTTCTTCTGAAAAACGCCGGAAATATTCTACCGTTGGATAAATCGAAGGTTAAGTCGATAGCCATGATCGGTCCGCGAGTCGATCAGGTTGTATTCGACTGGTACAGTTCCCAGGCTCCCTATGTAGTTACCCCTCTGGCCGGAGTTAAAAACAAGGTTGGGGCACGTGTGAAAGTGCAGTTCGCTTTAGGTGATGATGTTGCAGCTGCTGTAAATCTGGCTAAATCGTCAGATGTGGCAATTGTATGTGTTGGCAATAATCCCAATCTTGACAATGGGTGGAAGAAAATCTCAAGTCCATCTGAGGGCCGGGAAGACCTTGACAGAAAAACCATAACTCTTGATGAGCAGGAAGAGCTTATTAAAAAGGTACTTGCTGCAAATCCAAAAACAATTGTTGTTTTGAAAAGCAGTTTCCCTTATGCCATCAACTGGACACAGGAAAATGTACCTGCTATTGTTCACATGGCTCACAGCAGTCAGGAGGAAGGCAGTGCTTTGGCAGACGTTCTTTTTGGCGACTATAATCCGGCGGGACGTTTAGTTCAGACCTGGCCAAAGTCACTTGACCAGCTGCCTGAGATGCTGGATTATAACATTCGCGACGGTCGGACCTATATGTACTTCAAGGGAGAGCCACTATATCCTTTTGGCTTCGGACTGAGTTACACCACTTTTGTATATTCAAACATCACTACCAGTGTCCCGGTTTTGGCCTGCGATGGTTCAATTACCGTGAATGTGGACCTTAAAAACACCGGCAAACTACCCGGGGATGAGGTAGTACAGCTATACGTAAAGCATCTCAACTCACATGTAAGTCGTCCCGTTCAGGAACTCAAAGGGTTCCAGCGCGTAAACCTGAAAGCCGGTGAAACCAAAAGTGTGGCAATCACCTTACCAGCTCAGCGTCTTTCCTATTGGGATATCAGCAAAAACAACTGGCATGTTGAGCGCGACAGTATTGAGATCCGGGTGGGTGCCTCTTCGGCAGATATACGGTTGAAGAATATAATAGGTGTTCAGTAGAAATTTTGTTTCAATTATATATTTTTTGTTTAGCTTTGATGTGATAAAAGTGAAAGTTAGACAAGAGCATGCAATCGACAAGTATTATAGCGTGTTAGATTAAAATGCGCCTGTGATTGTTGGGGCGAAAGCATATATGAACGGAACTATAGCCATATTTTTCTTCTACTTTCCGTATTCTTTATTCAGAATGGAATAATTGATTAAATTAAATACGCAAATAGAAACACCCATAAGTGTGCCTATACGAAAAATAAAAGTTGTATAAGAATCTTTTTGGTGCGCATATAAAGATGTTATGCGCAACATTCAGCATCTGGACAATTACGTCTGGACGAGAAACCGACTGTCCTTCTACCGCGACTGATAAAAACCACACTTTCGGTTAATGCCGACGACATAATATGCCCATGCTGCTGGACTGTATTGCGAAATGTATATTCAAACACCTTCGACTTAAAATCAACATATAATTAATCGAGTAATTAATATATTTAAATGTATGTTTAATATAATTAATAATATATTTTGATATATTCAATATATTTTACTCCTTTGTATTATAAAAGTTAAAAAATGGATAAGAAACTTCCTGTAACATGCCCAAGTTGCGAAGCAGAATTGAAAGTTCATAGTCTTTCTTGTGATTCCTGCCAGACTACAATAAACGGTTCATTTGAATTACCCCTGCTTATAAAACTTGAACAAAAGGAACAAGATTTTATCATTGCTTTTGTGAAAAGCAGCGGGAGTCTGAAAATTATGGCTCAAGAATTAAAATTAAGTTATCCAACAGTTCGAAATATGCTGGATGACTTGATTAACAAAATTGTTGAACTTCAAAAAATCAATAAATGAACAAAGCAATTTTCAATCCATTCAAATATGTTGCAGGTGTAAAATCACTTGTTATAGGCATATTAATAATATTAGTAACCGCTTATATTGGTTATACTAGCAATACACATTTCCCTGACTTGATTTCTATAAAAACATGTCCGGATTTACCTGTCTGGTATTTTGTAATACAGAGTCTTTCAAATTGGATTGTTTTTTCATCTCTATTGTATTCATGTGCAATTGTTGGGTCTCCATCTTCGGTACGACTTGTTGATATATTTGGCACACAAGCCCTTGCTCGCTTTCCATATTTAATAGCCTCTTTTATAGGTTTTTCAGATTCAATAAACAAATTTGGAAAATATATGCTTTGGACTCTATTACAGAAAGGGGAATCCATCAGTTTATCAACAGGTAATTTTGTAATTGCTATTTCACTAATCATTTTAACTTTTTTGCTAACAATATGGCTTGTTGCGCTTATGTATAATGCTTTTAAAGTTTCTGCAAATATTAAAGGAACAAAAGCGGTTGTATTTTTTATCATTGTATTTATCGTTTCAATGGTTATTACAGGCTATATATCAAAGTATTTATTCGCAAAATTTTCTTGATATGAGAAGATATCCTATAATTCTAATAATATTAATATTCCCTTTATTTCTTAAAGGACAGAATATTGATACGATTTTTATACCTGTTGGAGATCTAAAATTACATGCGATTTTAACAAGCCCGTCATCTGATCGAGGATGTCCTCTAGCTATAATAATCGCAGGGTCAGGGCCTACTGATTTAAACGGGAATCAACCGAACATGTGCAATAATAGTTTAAAGTATTTGTCGGAAGCTCTTGTTGAAAATAATATTGCAACATTAAGATTTGATAAAAGAGGGGTTGGGAAAAGTAAAAGTATTGGTTTGAAGGAGGCTGACTTAACTATTGATAGATACGCCGATGACTTAGTTTCGATTATTAATTATTTTAAAGGGAAAGGCTATTCTGCCATTTATGTAATTGGACATAGTGAAGGTTCTCTTATTGGATTGATTGCTGTACAAAAGAATAAAATTAGTGGTTTTGTGTCAATTGCTGGAGCTGGAAACTCTGCCGATGAGATACTAAAAAAGCAATTGAGGCCTAAATTACCTCCAGTATTATTTACTCAAGTCGAAACAATTCTTGATAGCCTGAAAAATAGCAATTTAGTAAAGCAAGTCCCCCCACTATTTAATTCCTTATTCAGACCTTCGGTTCAACCTTATTTGATTAGTTGGTTCAAGTATAATCCTACTATATTAATATCTGATTTGAATTGTCCATTAATTATTATTCAAGGGGATAAAGATATTCAGGTTGATATGGAAGAAGCCAATAAATTAGTGAAAGCTTCACAGAAAGGTAAATTAATCGTAATCAGTAATATGAACCATGTATTGAAAACAATTAATGGTGAAGTTCAGGAAAATCTCGCGTCATATTCAAATCCTGATTTGCCGATTAATCCAATATTAGTGAAAGGGATAACAGATTTTATAACTAAAAATAAATAATGATATGGTAAAGAGGCAAATAGGTTGGGTTATTACAGCACTTGTAATAAGTATCGATTTATTAGTTAAGACAATACAACGATATTAATAAACTCAAAATTTAAAAAGATGAAAACCAAACTTGATCAAGCGATTCTTGATTCAATGAGTAAAAACCCCAACAATTGGAAAGGAATTTTTTATTTCAATCGTAAAGACCAAAGATTAATAGTTCCTAAGCTATATCCATATATGGGCTGGACTTTCAATTTTGCTAGTCCATATTCCTATATAACATTATTTTGTATTATATTGATTATAATCGCTTCCAATTACCTTTTTTAATAATAGTTTATAAGTCTGCTTTGACAAATTTGTTATAACGAGACAAATCCTCTCAGTTTACCGAGACTAAATGAGAGAATAATTTTGCAAAGGATCATCTTTAAAAATCTTAACTAACACTAATAAGCGGGTGCTATAGCCGAAAACAGTTATACATCATGCAACCGAAAATCCGACAAAACATATATGGATATACTTGTTTGATATACTAAATATATATACCTTTGTGGAATATTGAAAAATCATGAAAACAGTATCTTTAAAAATAGATGACTCAATCTTCGGGGAAACTGAAGCTATTCTCTCTAAGATTAAAAAGCCCAGAAACAGATATATTAATGAGGCACTCGATTATTATAACAAGATACAAAGACGTAAAATGATTGAGGACAAGTTAAAGAAAGAATCCTCTTTAGTAAAAGCCGAATCTCTTTCAGTACTTAATGAATTCGAGGAGGTAGACTATGCAGATAAAAAGATTTGAAATCTGGATTGCAGACTTAAATCCCCGGATTGGGACTGAACCTGGTAAAACAAGACCAGTTTTGGTTGTCCAGACAAATTTGTTAAATAAAGTGCCACACCCATCAACAATAATATGTCCAATAACCACAAATATCCAAAAAGAGTCTGAGATTCTAAGGGTCCATGTTAAAAAAGGGACTGCAAATCTGAGCGGGAATTGCGATATTATGATTGATCAGATAAGAGCTATTGACAATAAAAGATTAGTTAAAAAAATTGGGGAATTGCCAGACATTCTTTCAATAAAAGTCAGAGACAATCTTTCAATTATTTTGGATTTGAATTAATGCAAGGCAACTGAATAAGGAGTATATGTCATTGACGCCGGCCAGAGAAAGTTTACAACATATCTGAAGTTTCCATTTTGGTCCATGCCTGTGCAAAACAAAAATAAATCCCGGAGATCCTCCAACTTTTTCAACTTTCATGTATCTATAGTATAAAGACAAAGATTAAACAGGAGTATTGAATTATTTGAAAAGAAAATCAGTTGAGGCGCTGTTTAAGTCATACACCCGGGGAATGTATAACATTTGCCTGAGGATGACAGGTAATAAACAGGACGCAGAGGATGTATTGCAGGATGCCTTTTTTCAGGCTTATGTAAATATTAATAAACTCAGGTCAATTGATAGTTTTGGTTCCTGGATTAAAAAAATTGTGATTAATCAATGTCTTAAATTTTTGCGATCGAGAGTTCTTTTTATTGATATTGACACTGTAGATCAGGAGATTGAAGATTTCCCGGAAGATGATATTCAGGAATACCCTACGGAACAGATTAATAAGTTTATCAGGGAATTACCTGATGGTTGCAGGATTGTTTTTAACCTTTACCTGCTTGAGAATTATTCACATAAGGAGATAGGCGAGATGCTGAATATATCGGAATCAACTTCAAAAAGTCAGTATCAGAGAGCAAGGCAGTTATTGCAGAAAAAACTGAAAAGTAAACAGGTGTATGGATAAGTTCGAAAAGTATATAAGGGAAAACAGGTTGCGTTTAGATTCCGAGGAATTTGAAAATGAAGGATGGGAGAGAATTTCCGGGACATTCGGCAGGTATAACCGCAGGGTGAGACTGAGGAGGTTCTATTCGGCAGCTATATTTCTCTCTGTCATTTCTGTTGGGATGTTGATATATGTGAATCATCTGAAACAAACTGTAAAGTCATTACAAACAGAAGTTTTTCAGGAAGTTGCAACATATTATAAAGATCAGGAAATTTCAACCATCAAACTTATAAATGGAACGGAAGAGGAAATTCGTCAGCAGAGTATTCCGGCTGAATATGAGAATATGTTCAGGGATTTTACAAAGCAGCTGCAATTAATTGACGAACAGTATGAAATGTATAAAAATGAAATTGCTGAGCATGGCTATAACCAGGAATTAATTCAGCAGATCATTTACAACTATCAGCTGAAACTCTCTGTTCTTCAAATGCTTCAATCAGAAATAGATAAAATAAATAATCTTACAAAAAATAATAATAATGGAAACAAGAAAACCAGGATTCATATTTAAAGCTTTGACAGCAACCATACTACTGACCATTTCTTACAACTCTTTCTGTCAGTCTCTTGATACAACAATTGTCAGGACCATGAACATAAGCAGGGAAGATGTGCTTTATGCGGGAAATTTTGCAGGTGATATCAATATTAAAACCTGGGATAAAAATGAATTAAAAGTAGAGTACATCCTTTCTACCGAGGCAAATTCTAAGGAGGAATTATCGGCTTTTTATCGACAGCTTATCAAATCAATTGAAGATCAGCAAAAAGAAATCACCCCGGGTAAAGTGACTGTTAATTATCCTATCCGGAATATTCATATAAATGGCAGGAAAACAGAAGTAATGTTTACAGGCAGTAAAAAGGAATACAGTCTGATCGATATGAAATGTTCCCTGTTGATACATTTGCCCATGGTAAATTCTTTAAATGTTGGGAGCAGCTTCAGAAAAGTAACAATCGATAACCTGGCTTCTGATGCGACAGTAAGTCTAAGCAGTTCGCAACTGGTAATGGGTGATTGCAGGATACTTAACCTGAGGGCGAGTTTTGCAGCACATATGAAAATCGGAAATGTGGAAAGTGCAAAGATGGTTATTAACTCAAGTTCCCTGGAAATGGGAACAGTAAAGTCAAATATTTCACTAAAGAGCAGTTTTTCACATTTTAACATTGGAAGCATCGGGGATTCGGCAAACTTCGATCTAAACAGCTGTTCACTTCAGGCAACTGATATTAAAATTCTTGATATCCGTGGAAGTTTTATAAGAAATTTTACGGTAAATAATGTGGAAAAAATAGCTTTAGATTTAAACTCTTCTAAATTTGAAGCTAATAAAGTTGACCTCACTGAGGTAAATAAAGCTTCATTTTCAACTATTATGATTAATGAGGTAAACAATATCAAAATAGCTTCATCATCCAGTTCTGCCTTTTCTCTGGGTCAGGTAGGGTCTTTGATATCAGATGAATGCAGCTTTTCCAAATTCAATATTGACAAATTGAAAAAATATTTTGCAGCAACTGCCAAAAGTGGAAATATTCAGATCTTAAACGTGTTCCCGGGTTTTGAAGCAATAAATATAAAAGGGAGTTATGTTAGCATTGACTTGCATGTAGACGTAAAATCCAATTACCTTGTTTCAGCCGACTTCACTTACCCGAATTATACCTTCAGCGGTTTGCAGTACAGGAATCGTGAAAAAGACATGAGCCATGAAGTCATAGATGGCTGGAAAGGGAATAAAGATCAGGCTTCTTCCAAAATTGATCTCAAATGCAGGAGTTGTAATATTACGATAAACTAAATCTTCAATACTAACTTTTCAACCATTTTATAGGAGATGGTTCTTCAATCTTACTTCAATTTAAAAATGGTGCCCTTTTTATTCACTAGTTATCAAAAATTTATGTCTTTAGAAAGCGCGATGGCAACCCGGAAAAGGAGCGAACCACACCCTGTTTGGTGACACCTTTGGGGCTTGTGTAGTCGGCGGACAAACAGGGTGGGGTTGTCTTTTCCGGACTCTTTTTCTTTGGTTCCTTTCTTTTGGAGGAGCAAAAGAAAGGAACAAATAACATATAAAAGAGCCAAATCCCTTTGCTCAGATTTTTATTAAGAGTTTAAAAATAAACTTCATTTTAAATCGTTATCTTTGATCAAGTCTGATAAAACAAATTATATGAGGTTATTCTTTCTCTCTGCAATTTTGCTCCTATTATGTATTTCATTAACAGGACAAAACAAACAACAATTCACGATAAGCGGTTATGTAAAAGAGGCAGTAAGCAGCGAATCACTTATTGGGGTCAACATCTATATACCCGATCGTAAAACCGGGACAACAACAAATAATTTTGGGTTTTATTCTATAACTCTGCCTGTATCCGATTCGGTAAATCTTGTAGTTTCATATGTTGGATATAAAACAGAAACTGTTAAGACAATCCTTTCAAAAAATGTGGAATTGAATATTGAACTGAAACCAAATACTGTTCTTGATGAGGTGATTATTTCTGCAGACCGGCCGGAAAAACAGAGTGAAAGAGTTCAGATGAGTACATTAAAACTCCCGGTGGAACAGATAAAGAATGTTCCTGCATTTCTTGGGGAGAAAGATGTTTTGAAGGTTTTGCAACTCATGCCAGGTGTTCAAAAAGGATTTGAGGGAAGCAGCGGTCTTTATGTTCGTGGTGGAGGACCTGATCAGAACCTGATTATTCTTGACGATGCTATTGTATATAATGCCAGTCACCTTTTTGGATTTTTCTCTGTGTTTAATGCTGATGCTTTAAAAAGCGTTGAGCTTACAAAAGGTGGATTCCCCGCAAGATACGGTGGAAGATTATCATCAGTTCTGGAAATGAATATGAAGGAAGGTAATAAAGAAGAGTGGCATAGTGAAGGTGGGATAGGACTCATATCATCGCGGCTAACTGTTGAAGGACCTCTGAAAAAAGGTAAATCTTCAATTCTTCTTTCCGGACGCAGGACGTATGCTGATTTATTGGTTTATCCTTTTTTAAAAGGTGATAAAGTCGGGTACTATTTCTATGATTTTAATGCCAAAATCAACTATGATTTTGGAAGAAACAACAAACTTTACCTGAGTGGATATTTTGGACAAGATAAGTTCTCTCTAAAAACCAAAAATACTGAACGAACTGATAATGCAGGCTTCAATTGGGGAAATTCCACTGCAACCCTTCGATGGAATCATCTGTTTACCAATAAATTGTTTTCAAATACTTCTGCTATCTATAGCAACTATAATTTCGGATTGTACGATAAATTTAAAGTACTCGTTGACAGTTCAGGGTATACTTCTGAGTTCAATTCAGGAATAAGAGATCTGACACTAAAATATGATATTGATTATCTGCCCTCACCAAATCATTGGATTAAAGCAGGAGCAATAAGCATTTATCACAGGTTCAGTCCTTATGCTTATGTGGAAGATGATAAAACCAACAATAAGCATATCCGGGATATAAAAAATACAGATGGTCTTGAGTCTGGTATATACCTGGAAGATACATGGCAACCGCTGCAGGCACTTAAAGTTAATGCCGGGATGCGTTTCAGTCATTTCCTTACAACAAAGAATCAGTATCATTTTTTCGAACCAAGGCTTTCTGTTGCCTGGCGGCTGAAAAACGATTTAGCTCTGAAAGGATCTTATGCTTCTATGAATCAATTCATTCACGTGATATCTAATACGGGGGTCAGTCTTCCGACAGATCTGTGGGTCCCAACCACGAGCAGGATCAGGCCCCAGCAATCGCAGCAGGTTGCATTAGGTTTTGTTAAGGATTTAAGCAATCACGATTTATCTTTTTCACTGGAAGGATATTACAAAAAAATGAAGAATGTTCTCACATATAAGGAAGGAGCTTCTTTTATTACTTTCGATGATCCCTCTGTAGCCTCGTCAATAAACTGGGAAGACAACGTTACATCCGGTCGTGCGTGGTCTTACGGTCTTGAATTTCTCCTTCAGAAAAAGACAGGTAGGTTAACAGGATGGATCGGATATACCCTTTCGTGGACGCAGATGCAGTTTGATTCTGTCAATTCAGGGAGAAAGTATTATGCCAGGTACGATCGCCGTCACGATATTTCCCTGGTTGCCATTTATAAGCTAAATGACCACATAACATTATCAGGAACATGGGTTTATGGAACAGGTAATGCGGTGACACTTCCGACTTCAGAATTTTATCTTGTGGAGAAATACCCTGGTTCATACAATCCTCCAAATCAACATTATTTGTTTTCATCTCCTTTCTATAATATGGGTAATTTCAATGACTTAGGGGAGAAGAATAATTTCCGCATGGCCCCATATCACAGACTTGACCTGGGAATACAATTTCATAAGAAAAAGAAATGGGGTGAAAGAACCTGGGAAATCTCAGTTTATAATGCCTATAACCGTCAAAATCCTTTTTTCTATTATAACGATACTAAGTCTTCCTCTGGGATGCTTTTTTCGAAATTAAAACAGGTGAGTTTGTTTCCGGTTATCCCATCCGTAACATATTCTTTTAAATTCTGATTATGAAAACTACTGTAAATATACTTCTGATTGTAATTATAATTTTTTCACTAACGGCTTCCTGTGAGAAGGATGTTAATAATATTATACATCCGGAATTTAATCTTAAACTGCTCATTAGCGGATTTCTATCGCCGGATGAAAAAAATCATTACATCTCCGTAGAAACAAATGGACCTATTTATTATGATGGCATCCTGGATTGGAACCATGGACTTTTTTCAGCTACATTATCCGATGGTTCCAGAGAAATTTCGCTCAGGCCTATTTTCTGGAAATACAACCTTTCTGGTGTTCCTGATTCACTTGTAAGAGGATTTGTGTTCACCTCATCAGAACTTCCTGTTGAGGAAGGTAAGACCTATGTGCTTAAAGTTGAGTCGGATAAAGGATTATTTGCTGAGTCTTCATGCACAGTGCCATATAAAAAGAATCTGTTCCCTGAACTCGATACAGTCAGTATTCACTATACAAATTCGTATGACAATTCTAAGTATACCTATTTACAGCCTGATTTCTATTTTACAGATATAAAGGGGGAAGAAAACTATTATGGAGTATTCAGCGAATTGACCTGGCCCAATCCGCCTTACACTTATTCCAAAACACAAAACAAAATTCTCGTGGATCCCAAATATAATTGTTTCAATGACAAAGGCATAGATGGGAATAGATTGAAAATTCCAATGGAATCCTTCTATAATACTAACCTTCATGATTCAACATATTTCAAAATTTATCTTCTAAACACTGACAAACCATATTACGATTACCATAAATCGATTGAAAAATATCAATCGGGGGAAACCCCATTCACCGAAGCATCACCAATTTATTCGAATATTAAAGGCGGTCTGGGTATTTTTGCAGCTTATACTTATGATTCGATAATTATAAGATTGAAGTAATATAAGATATTGGTTTGGTATTTTATTATTGACAGATTCAGTATTCATGAGAATTTTCAAATTATTTGCCAACCAGGCTTCCCTACAAAAGCATTCTACGAATACTGGTTGTCGTGCACATCCCGTTCTATTTTTCAAGATTTTTTTTATGTTATGGCAAGAGAGAAATTATTAACTTTGTGAAAAATGAGGATATGAATATTCAGACTGAAAAATTAGGTTTGATTGAATGGTTATCAACACTAAATGATATCTCAATTATTGAGAAACTAAAATCAATCAAAGAGGACTATTCAAAATCAAAGGATTGGTGGGACACGCTGAATAAAGAAGAGCTTGAATCGATTGAACGAGGGCTAAAAGACCTTGAAGACAGTAGAATTCATTCTCATGAAACAGCCAGAAGAATATATGAAAAATACTTATAAGATCATCTGGACTGATGAAGCATACAAAAACTTACAACATATAGTTAGCTATCTTGAAAAATTTTGGACTTCATCGGAAATAAGAAAATTCGCAAAACTTCTTGATAAACAACTTATTTTAATTAAAAAGAATCCAGCGCTTTATCCATATTCAAACAAATCAAGGCAAATCCGAAAATCCGTTCTTACAAAGCAAACTACGCTTTATTATAAAGTAAATGATACAGAAATTTACTTAGTTTCATTATTTGACACCAGGCAAAGTCCGGAAAAACTGAAATTGGATTAAGTCATGAAGGTACTAGCGGAGTTTTTCACAATATTTTAAATCATAGCCAAATGGGATTAATAAAAGAACCAAAAAATGTTGACTTCACTGTTCAATCCGAACCTTGGACTGAGGAGGAACTGAAAGACTTCAGAAAGTTAATGAGCGAAATTAAGACGAAAAACTCAAAAAGGAAAGTGATTGCTTCAGTACAAAAAAAGAAGGTTGGGGCCAGGATCAGCTGAAGCTTTCATCGTTTGGCAGTAATTCCTTAATTAGATTTCATAAACCCTGATGTACAAATAATTATAGGGAGGAATCTCCTATAGTGTTGACAAAATAAAATAAGAGTTTTTTGAAGTAAGAACCTTTGAACATACGAAATCAGAATAGCGAAGTAAAATCAGTTCTGATTTCGCTATTCGTTTGTTCTTCATTCTTACTTCAATTAAAAAAGGTGTCCTTCTGAGACACCCTTTTTTTAATTTATAATAGCCCTGAATCTGCAGGACTCTCTATTCTTCTTCTTCTTCCTCTGTGTAAGCCTTAATTACAGCATCCTGTACATCGGCGGGAACCTGTGCATACTCGGCAAACTTCATTGAGTACATTGCACGGCCGCCTGTTATTGAGCTCAGTGCTGTGGAATATTTATTCATCTCTGCGAGGGGTACTCTTGCTTTGATGACTTCAAAACGCTTCTCACTCGACATTCCGAGAACCATTCCGCGTCTTCCCTGGAGGTCGCTGATAACATCGCCCATACGATCTGAGGGGACAAATATCTCAACATCATACACCGGTTCCATAATTTTCGGACCGGCAATTTTAAATGCCTGGCTGAATGCATTTCTTCCGGCAAGGCGAAAAGAAATTTCATTTGAGTCAACCGGGTGCATCTTGCCATCATAAACATAAACCCTTATATCGCGGGCATAAGATCCGGTAAGAGGACCAATTTCTATCTTTTCCATAATACCTTTAAGGATTGCAGGCATAAAACGCGCATCAATAGATCCTCCAACGATACTGTTCACATAAACGAGTTTCCCTCCCCATGGCAGATCGATCTCTTCTTTATCACGGACAGATATCTTCACATCTTTGCCATTAATTTTCTGAGCTGTGATCTCGGTTGAACCCTCTTCATAAGGTTCAATTATCATGTGAACCTCACCAAACTGGCCCGATCCTCCTGATTGTTTCCTGTGACGGTAGTCGGCGTGAGCTGACTTGGTAATTGTCTCACGATAAGGAATTTTGGGTGTATTGAAGTTAGTGTGAATCTTGTAAATATTATCCAGATGCCACTTCATAATATTAAGATGGTATTCTCCCTGTCCGTGAACTATTATCTGTTTTAATTCCTTCGAATACTCAATTCTGATAGTAGGATCTTCAAGATGAATTTTATTGAGAGCTTCTCCGAGTTTCTCATCATCGCTTTCGCTCTGAGCTTTAATTGCTGTACGGTATTTGGGTTCAGGATATTTAACTCCGGTATATTTCCAGTCATTACCCGGAACATTAAGGGTGTGACCTGTTTTTGTGCTTTTCAGTTTCACAAATGCGCCGATATCACCGGTATGAAGCTCGGGAACCCTTGTTCTGTTCTTTCCGGCACTTACATAAAGTTGTGACAATCTTTCTTTGGTGCTGTTATTGCTATTGATAACATCAAGGTTTTCAGTAACTTTACCTGAATATACCCTGAAATAATGAACCTCGCCTATATGTTCTTCTATTGCTGATTTAAAAATATAAACAGATGCCGGTCCTGCAGGATTTGGTTTAACTTCATTCCCCTTGCTGTTAACAGGAGCTGGCATATCAGCAAGTGTTGGTGCTTCGGCTACAATGAATTCCAAAAGACGATCAACTCCGATATTGTTTTTTGAAGAAACACATAATACCGGGAACAATCCCCTTGTTAAAATTCCTTTGGCTATCCCTTTTTTAATTTCATCTTCACTTAATGTATCGTTGGCAAAAAATATTTCCATAAGAGCTTCATCACTTTCAGCTGCCTTTTCAACAAGTGCGCCATGCAATTCTGCTGCTTTTGCTGCCTGATCAGCAGGAATGTCAAGTATTTCAGCTTTTCCTCCCTCTTTCGGATAGCGGAACATTTTCATTTTCAGGACATCAATAATGGAGTTAAATCCTATTCCTTCATTTACAGGATACTGGATTAGGAGAATATTGCTGCTTAATCTTTCCTTAAGCATTTCAAGTGATTTCTCAAAATTGGCTTTTTCGTGATCCAGGCCATTAATAACAATAATAAGCGGCTTATTATCTTTTTCAGCATGTCTGAAATGTATCTCTGTTCCAACTTCAACACCATTCTGAACGTTGATAGTCAGAATGGCAGTATCGGAGGCGAATAATGAAGAAATAACGCCGCCACTGAAATCGTCTAACCCGGGGGTATCTAAAATGTTAATTTTAAAATTCTGAAATTCGGTGTACATAACTGTCGAAAAGATTGAGTTTCCGTTCTCGTGTTCGATTGGACGGTAATCAGAAACAGTATTTTTCCCTTCAATAGTACCTCTTCTTTCGATAATGCCGCCATTAAAAAGCATTGCTTCTGCCAGGGTTGTTTTACCTGACCCCGAATTACCCAGAATGGCAATGTTCTTAATCTGGTCCGCTTGGTATGTTTTCATCTTTTTCTGGAGATTATATGTTATACTTATTAATTATATACCGTGATAAGGAGTGAACAAAAATAATAATTTTTTAAAAACAGCGTAAGAAAGAGAGGAATATTAAATTTTTTTATTTCCTTTGCGACAGTTTTTTGAAAATCAGGAGTACCGTTTTTTCTCTCACAGTAAGTTTACAAAACGTTTTTCACTGGGAAGGATCGGGAAGGAACCTGTTAATAACTTACAATTTTTCGTAAGATTTATTGTTTTTTTTACATGCAAAAAGGCCTGAAGGATGGTAATAATCAGGGGTCTGAATAGTATGTTTTATCCTGGTTTAAAAAAATTGACATTGGAGTTTGGGAATTACGAAATAAAAACAATACCTTTGCAAACCATTTTTTTGAGTAAAATTAATGCTAAAATAAAATTGGATATATGCCGACAATTCAGCAGTTAGTAAGAAAAGGCAGGAAGAAACTGGTAGATAAAAGTAAAGCACCTGCTTTGGATTCATGTCCTCAGAGAAGGGGAGTATGTGTTCGTGTTTATACTACAACACCGAAGAAACCTAATTCAGCTATGAGGAAGGTGGCCAGAGTAAGGCTTACCAACCAGAAGGAAGTCAACGCTTATATTCCCGGAGAAGGTCACAATCTCCAGGAACACTCTATTGTTTTAATAAGAGGTGGCAGGGTTAAAGACCTTCCAGGTGTTCGTTATCACCTTGTACGTGGTGCGCTCGATACATCCGGCGTTGATGGCCGTACTCAGAGAAGATCGAAATATGGTGCTAAAAGGCCTAAGAAGTAATAGTTAAGTTAAAGGAATAAGATAATGAGAAAGTCAAGACCAAAGAAGAGGATTCTGTTACCAGATCCAAAGTACAAAGATCCGTATGTAACAAGGTTTGTGAATAATCTTATGTTCAGTGGTAAAAAAAATCTTGCTTTTAAAATTCTCTACGACTCACTTGAAATAGTCGCAGATAAATTTAAAAATGAGGGAAAGACTCCGCTTGAAATTTTCAAGCAGGCTCTCGATAACATTACCCCTCAGGTTGAAGTAAAAGCCCGTAGGGTAGGAGGCGCAACTTTTCAGGTACCAATGGAGATCAGGACCGACAGGAAAGTTAGCATCAGTATGAAAAACATGATCTCATTTGCCAGGAAAAGAACTGGTCACTCAATGGCTGAAAGACTTGCTGCAGAACTTATGGCAGCCTATAAGCTTGAAGGTGGTGCATATAAGAAAAAAGAAGATACACACAGGATGGCTGAAGCTAATAAAGCTTTTGCTCATTTCCGTTTTTAATTGACAATAAGAGGCAGAAGGATAAAGAGAGATGGATAAGAACCTGAAATTTACCAGAAACATTGGAATCATGGCCCACATCGATGCCGGGAAGACCACTACAACAGAACGCATTCTGTTTTATACCGGTCGTACCCACCGCATGGGTGAAGTGCATGATGGTAATGCCACGATGGACTGGATGGTTCAGGAACAGGAGAGAGGTATAACCATTACATCCGCTGCTACAACTGCATTCTGGAAATACAGGGGCGACGATTATAAAATTAATATCATCGATACCCCGGGGCATGTTGATTTTACTGTCGAAGTTGAAAGATCACTCAGAATTCTTGACGGAGCTGTTGCAGTATTCTGTGCAGTTGGGGGAGTAGAACCTCAGTCAGAAACTGTTTGGAGACAGGCAAATAAATATGTTGTTCCAAGGATTGCATTCATAAATAAGATGGACCGTGCCGGCGCTGACTTTTACAGTGTTGTTCAGCAGATCCAGGAGAAATTGGGTGCCAATCCTGTTCCGATTCAGATTCCAATAGGAGCAGAGGAGAACTTCAAAGGATTTGTCGACCTGATAAATATGAATGCTGTTGTTTATTACAGCGAAGATGCTACAGGCGCAAGTTTTGAAATAGAAGAGATCCCGGCTGACATGAAAGAAGAAGCCATTGAGTGGAGAGGAAAACTTATTGAAGCTGTTGCTAATGTAGACGACACTCTTCTGGCCAGATATCTCGAAGATCATGAATCTATTACATGTGAGGAAGTAGAAGTTGCTCTCAGAAAATCAACTATTGATGGTCTGGCAATACCGGTTATCTGCGGTGCTGCTTTCAAAAACAAAGGGGTACAGAGTCTTCTCGATTGTGTTATAGCTTTTCTTCCTTCACCGGTTGATAAAGGCGCTGTAACGGGACTCGATCCAAAAAATGATGAAAAAATAACAAGGGAGCCTGATGATGAAGCACCATTGGCTGCTCTTGCATTTAAAATAGCTACCGATCCTTTTGTTGGTCGTCTGGCTTTCCTTCGAATTTATTCGGGTGTTCTCCATGCAGGCGACACAGTGCTGAATATGAGAACAGGGAAGAGAGAACGTATAAACCGTCTCTTCCAGATGCATGCCAACAAACAGAATCCAAAAGAAAGTATTTCGGCAGGTGATATTTGTGCAGGTGTTGGTTTTAAAGATATCAGAACCGGCGACACATTATGTGCCATTAACAAACCGATCTTACTTGAATCAATGGACTTTCCGGAGCCGGTTATCGGAGTTGCAATTGAGCCTAAAACACAGGCTGATGTTGATAAATTATCAGTTGCACTTTATAAACTTGCTGAGGAAGATCCTACTTTCCAGGTCAGGACTGATCCCGATAGCGGACAGACAATCATTCATGGTATGGGTGAGCTTCATCTGGAAATCCTAATTGACCGTCTTAAGAGGGAGTTTAAAGTTGAATGTAATCAGGGAGCACCCCAGGTTGCGTACAAAGAGGCCCTTACAACTACTGCCGAATTCCGTGAAGTATTTAAAAAACAGACAGGGGGCCGTGGTAAATTTGCTGATATGACTTTTGATTTAGGTCCTGCAGATGAAAATGTAAGAGGTCTTCAATTTGTAAATGAGGTTAAAGGCGGACATATTCCGAAGGAGTATATTCCGTCGATTGAAAAAGGATTCCGCGAATCGATGTCCAATGGACCACTTGCCGGTTTCCCGCTCGACAACCTCAAAGTTGTACTCAAAGACGGTTCTTATCATCCGGTTGACTCTGATGCTCTCGCATTTGAAATTGCTGCAAAACAGGCTTTCAGGAAATTTGCAGGGAAATGCAGTCCTGTAATTCTTGAACCAATTATGTCGACAGAAGTAGTTACTCCTGAAGAATATGTTGGCGACGTTATCGGCGATTTTAACAGGAGAAGAGGCAGAGTGGAAGGTATGGAATCGAAAGCAGGCGCAAGAGTCGTTAAAGCAAAAGTACCTCTGGCCGAAAAATTCGGTTATGTTACAGTACTTCGGACTCTTACCTCAGGAAGAGCAACTTCAACAATGGAGTTCTCGCATTATGACAAGGTACCTGTGGAAATATCAAACAGAATTGTAGAAATTACAAAAGGAAAAATTCTTTAAAAGATGAGTCAGAAAATTCGTATTAAACTGAAATCTTACGATCATAATCTGGTGGATAAATCTGCCGAGAAGATTGTAAAAACAGTAAAATCTACTGGTGCAGTTGTCAGCGGGCCTATTCCGCTTCCAACCCACAAAAAGATTTATACAGTACTTCGTTCCCCGTTTGTGAACAAAAAAGCAAGAGAGCAATTTGAACTCTCATCCTACAAAAGGCTGCTCGACATTTACAGCTCAACACCAAAAACCATCGATGCTCTGATGAAACTTGAGCTTCCAAGCGGAGTTGAAGTAGAAATTAAAGTGTGAAACCAGTAAAGTTATAAAGAAATGCAGGGATTAATAGGTAAAAAGGTAGGAATGACATCCATTTTTGATGAAAATGGAAAAAACGTTCCATGTACGGTTCTGCAGGCTGGTCCATGTGTTGTTACACAGATTAAGACAGTGGAAAAAGATGGCTACTTTGCTGTTCAGCTTGGATTCGATGAGAAAAAGGAAAAACACACTACAAAAGCTGAAATGGGACATTTCAAAAAGGTTAATACTACCCCAAAAAGAAAGCTCATGGAATTCGACGGTTTTAAGGTAGGTCAGTGTAAAGAAGGTGAAGTCCTTACAGCGGAACTTTTCAAAGATGACAGTATAGTTGATGTAAGAGGCTGGTCGAAAGGAAAAGGATTTCAAGGTGTTGTTAAACGTCACGGTTTCAGTGGAGTAGGCGGGACTACTCACGGACAAAGCGATAGACTCAGGCACCCTGGTTCACTTGGTGCATCATCATTTCCTTCAAGAGTATTACCAGGCATGAGAATGGCCGGACGTACAGGAGGAAATAAAGTGATGTCAATGGACCTGAAAGTTGTAAAACTTATGGCCGAGAATGATATAATAATTGTAAGAGGATCAGTCCCGGGTCCAAAAGGTGGTTACGTAATAATTACAAAATAATGGAATTAGCTATTCTTAATACAAGTGGTAAGGAAACCGGAAGAAAAGTTAATCTTAACGATTCAATTTTCGGAATAGAACCTAACGACCATGCCATATATCTGGATACAAAGCAGTACCTCGCAAATCAAAGGCAGGGTACGCACAGTTCCAAAGGTAAAGGTGATTTATCTGGTAGTACCAGAAAGATTAAAAGACAAAAAGGAACTGGAACTGCACGTGCCGGAAGCATAAAGAACCCTCTTTTCAGAGGTGGAGCACGCGTTTTTGGCCCAAAACCCAGAGACTATAGCATTAAGCTGAATAAGAAGGTAAAACAGCTCGCAAGACGGTCAGCTCTTTCATATAAAGCGTCGACAAATAATATTATTGTCCTCGAGGACTTCTCATTTGAGGCTCCTAAAACAAAGGAAATCATCAAATTGGGAAATAACCTGAATATTACAAATAAAAAATCTGTATTTGTTTTATCAGAACAAAATAATAACATATATTTGTCAACCCGAAATGTATATGGGGTTGAAGTCGTAATTGCTAGTGAATTAAGCACTTACAGAATAATGAAGGCCTCGACTTTGATACTTGTGGAGAGTGCAGTTGACGTTTTGCAGGCAACATTTGAAAACTAGTAAACTTTGAGTAATGGATATTTTGCTTAAACCTATTGTAACGGAGAAGATGACACACCAGGGCGATAAATTTAATCGCTATGGGTTCCTCGTTGCCAGAAATGCAAATAAGTTGCAGATAAAGAAAGCCATTGAAGAACTGTACACTGTTACAGTTGCTTCGGTGAATACGATGCGTTATGGAGGGAAAATAAAATCCCGTAATACCAAATCAGGACTTCTTACAGGAAAGACATCAGCAACAAAGAAAGCTATTGTTACACTTGCAGAAGGAAATAAGATTGATTTCTACAGCAATATTTAATAAAGTATATGGCAGTCAGAAAGATTAAACCTGTAACACCAGGTCAGCGACACAAAATCGCAGGCACTTTTGAAACAATCACAAGTGCTACGCCGGAGAAATCCTTACTTCGTCCGCTCAGCAAATCAGGAGGAAGGAACGTTAACGGCAAAATGACAATGAGATACATCGGTGGCGGACACAAAAAGATGTATCGGGTAATCGATTTCCTCAGGGAAAAAGATGGTATGCCGGCAATCGTGAAGACGATCGAATATGATCCGAATCGTTCAGCCCGAATTGCTTTACTTTTTTATAAAGACGGTGAAAAAAGATATATTGTAGCACCAACCGGACTTCAGGTCGGACAGACTTTGATGTCGGGGACAGAGGCTGCTCCTGAAATCGGCAACACTATGTTTCTTAGTGATATACCTATGGGTACTATCATTCATAACATTGAATTGAAACCAGGTAAAGGAGGAGCAATAGCACGCAGCGCAGGAACTTATGCCCAGCTTTCAGCCCGTGACGGAAAATATGCAACAATCAAACTTCCTTCAGGAGAAACAAGGCTCATTCTGGTAACATGCCGCGCAACTATAGGAACAGTGTCAAATGGTGACCACAACCTCGAAAGATCAGGGAAAGCAGGCCGCTCAAGATGGCAGGGAACCCGTCCAAGAGTAAGAGGTGTTGTCATGAACCCTGTTGATCACCCAATGGGTGGTGGCGAAGGAAGAGCTTCAGGTGGTCATCCAAGATCACGTAAAGGTATTCCTGCAAAAGGCTTCAAAACCAGAGACAAGAAGAAATACTCTGCAAAATTTATTGTTGAAAGAAGGAAAAAATAGCTGATATATTATGAGCAGATCAATTAAAAAAGGCCCTTTTATTGACTTCAAACTAGAGAAGAGAGTTCTTGAAATGAATGAGGGACAAAAGAAATCAGTACTCAAGACATGGTCAAGAAGATCAGTGATCTCACCTGATTTTGTCGGACATACTATAGCAGTTCACAACGGGAACAAGTTTATCCCCGTTTACATTACCGAGAACATGGTAGGACATAAGTTAGGCGAGTTTTCACCTACCCGTACTTTCAGGGGTCACTCTGGTAATAAATAAGTAATGTAAACATTGAAAAACATTTAGAAATGGGTGCAAGAAAAAGAAATACAGCTGACCAGCGAAAAGAGGTTGCCAAAGGAAGATTCCAGGCTATCCTCAGAAATTGTCCAACGTCTCCGCGTAAAATGAGATTGGTAACCGATCTTATAAGCGGAATGGAAGTTAACAAAGCACTTGATGTACTGAAATTCAGTTCACAGGAGGCATCACGCAGATTGGAGAAACTTCTCCTTTCAGCTATTGCCAACTGGCAGGCAAAGAATGAAGGTGTAAGAGTGGAAGACAGTAATCTATTTGTAAAACTGATTCATGTCGACGGCGGCCGTTCATTAAAAAGACTACAGACCGCACCACAGGGAAGAGCTTACAGATTGAGAAAAAGATCAAATCATGTAACTCTGGTGCTTGACAGTAAGAATATCGAAGTTCAAAATTCATCAAATTAGAACAGATGGGACAAAAAGTAAATCCGATTGGTAACAGATTAGGGATAATCAAAGGCTGGGATTCAAATTGGTACGGTGGAAAAGATTTTTCCGGTAAACTGGTTGAAGATACAAAGATCAGGGAATACCTGACTGCAAGGTTGGCAAAAGCCAGTCTTTCCAAGATTATTATTGAAAGAACACTGAAGCTTATAACTGTAACAGTTAACACCGCCCGTCCGGGTATCATTATTGGTAAAGGCGGTCAGGAAGTTGATAAACTGAAAGAAGAGCTTAAGAAAATAACAAAAAAAGAGGTTCAGATTAACATTTTTGAAGTTAAACGTCCAGAATTGGATGCCAACATAGTAGGCAATAATATAGCACGCCAGCTTGAAGGTAAAATTTCATATCGCCGTGCAACAAAAATGTCTATAGCATCTACAATGCGAATGGGAGCTGAAGGTATTAAGGTTATGATCTCCGGTCGTCTCGGCGGTGCTGAAATGGCAAGAAGTGAAACATACAAGGAGGGTCGTATTCCTCTGCATACTTTCCGTGCCGACATTGATTATGCTTTGGCAGAAGCTCATACAAAAGTCGGACTTATCGGAGTTAAAGTCTGGATATGCAATGGCGAAGTTTTCGGGAAGAGAGATCTTAGCCCGAATATAGGTGCCAGAAATGCCAAGACAAAGAGTCTGAAAAGAAAAGCTAAAAAATAAGACACTCAACCGTAAATAATTTTTTAACAATATTTGAGCAATGTTACAACCGAAAAGAACCAAGTTCAGAAGAGCTCAGAAAGGCAAGATGAAAGGAAATGCACAGAGGGGAAACCAGCTGGCATTCGGTTCATTTGGAATCAAAGCCCTTGAGACAATCTGGATTACAGGAAGACAGATCGAGGCAGCCCGACAGGCCGTGACACGTCACATGAAACGTGAAGGTCAGTTGTGGATACGTATTTTCCCCGATAAACCTATAACCAAAAAACCTGCAGAGGTACGTATGGGTAAAGGAAAAGGAGCACCGGAAGGTTTTGTTGTACCGGTAACTCCGGGCAGAATTCTGCTTGAAGCTGAAGGTGTCCCTTATGAAGTTGCAAAAGAGGCACTGCGTCTGGGAGCACAGAAACTTCCGATCAAAACAAAATTTATTATAAGACGCGATTACGTAAAGGAATAATACTTTGATATAGATGAAAACTTCAGAAATAAAGGAATTAAGCACCTCAGATCTTCTCGAGAGAATCGATACGGAGAAGACAATGCTCGTTCGTATGAAGCTTAACCATGCAATCACTCCTCTCGATAACCCACAAAAGGTTAAAGATGTGAAGCTTACGATTGCACGTCTGCTTACCGAATTGCGTACAAGAGAGTTGAACAAGAAATCTAATAGCTAGATCAGCAATGGAAGAAAGGAATCTTAGAAAAGAACGTATAGGTGTTGTTGTCAGTACTAAAATGGACAAATCTATCGTCGTTGTCATAAAAAGGAAAGTTAAACATCCTATCTATGGCAAGTTTATTAACAAATCAAAAAAGCTAATGGCGCATGATGAAGCAAATTCATGTAACATTGGTGACACTGTACGTATCTCGGAGACCAGGCCTCTGAGCAAAAACAAAACCTGGAGATTAATTGAAATAATCGAAAGAGCTAAGTAATCATGATACAACAGGAAAGCAGATTAACCGTAGCCGATAACTCAGGTGCCAAAGTAGTTTTATGCATCAGGGTGCTCGGTGGTAGCAAAAAAAGATATGCTACCGTAGGTGATAAAATAGTTGTGAGTGTGAAATCCGCACTTCCATCAGGAGAAGCAAAAAAAGGTACTGTTAGCAAGGCAGTTGTCGTAAGGACTAAAAAAGAGATCCGTCGTCCCGATGGTTCTTACATAAGGTTCGATGATAACGCAGTTGTTCTGCTAAACAACGTAAACGAAGTACGTGGAACACGTATCTTCGGCCCGGTAGCCAGGGAATTGCGCGACAAGTACATGAAGATTGTTTCATTAGCACCTGAAGTGTTGTAATATATTAAAATACACAACGATGCAAAAGAAATTACATATTAAAAAGGGAGATACGGTTATGGTAATAACCGGTGAAGCTAAAGGTCAGAAAGGCCGCGTTCTGGAAGTTGACAGAGATAAAAACAGAGTTCTTGTTGAAGGTGTCAATATGGTATCAAAACATACAAAGCCTAACACAAAAGCACCTCAGGGTGGTATAATTAAAAAGGAAGCACCGATAAACGTTACCAACATGATGCTTATCGACCCAACTTCAGGAAAACCTACCCGTGTCGGCAAAAGGCTTAATGAAAAAAATAAATTAGTGCGTTATTCAAAAAAATCAGGAGAGGAGATCAAGTAATGTACATAGCTGCGCTAAAAACCAAGTATCACGACGAGATCGTACCTGCATTAATGAAGGAATTCGGATATAGTTCTATTATGCAGGTCCCAAGATTGGATAAGATAGTTATCAATCAGGGTGTAGGACAGGCTATTGCCGATAAAAAACTACTGGAATACGGTGTTAAGGAGATGTCAGATATCGCTGGACAAAAAGCTGTTCTGACAAATTCAACAAAGGATATTTCAAATTTCAAATTAAGAAAAAACATGCCTATCGGTATAATGGTAACATTACGCAAAGAGAGGATGTATGAATTTCTTGAGAGATTGATATCAGTTGCACTTCCACGTATCCGCGACTTTAAAGGAATCAACTCTAAACTCGATGGACGCGGGAACTATACGCTTGGAGTTACCGAACAGATCATTTTTCCTGAAATAGACCTTGATAAGATTGCAAAGATCATGGGACTTCAGATAACATTCGTGACCTCAGCCGATAGCGATGAGGAAGCGTTGTCTCTTCTTAAGCATTTTGGGTTACCATTTAAAAATAATAAAAACTAAGAATATGGCTAAAGAATCGATGATAGCCCGCGAAGTTAAACGCGCAAGACTTACTGAGAAATACGCTGCAAAAAGAGCTAAGCTGAAAGCCGAGGGTGATTATGTAGGATTAAGTCGCTTACCCAGGAACTCTAACCCAAACAGAATGCATAACCGTTGTAAAATAACCGGTCGCTCAAGAGGTTATATGAGGCAATTTGGAGTAAGCAGGATCACTTTCAGGGAAATGGCATTATTTGGCCTTATCCCCGGAGTAAAAAAAGCAAGCTGGTAAATTTTAAATAAATTAAAACTATATTAAATATTAAATATTAAAAGATGACTGATCCAATTGCAGATTTACTGACCAGAATAAGGAACGCCATTATGGCCGGTCATAAGGTTGTGGAGGCTCCAGCATCCAATCTTAAGAAAGAGGTTGCCAGAATTCTGTTTGAAAAAGGTTTTATCCTCAGCTATAAGGTTATCGATGGTGATGGACCGCAGGATGTATTGAAGATTGCTCTTAAGTATAATCTTAGAAGCAAGAAACCTGCAATAAAATCAATACAGAGAGTTAGCCGTCCGGGTCTCCGTCAATATATTGGTGTTGACGAAATGCCAAGGGTACTAAACGGACTCGGTATTGCAATTATTTCTACCTCCAAGGGTTTAATGACCGACAAAGAGGCGAAAAAAGAGAAAATCGGCGGTGAAGTACTATGTTATGTTTACTAATTAGGAGGAAAGCTTAATGTCACGAATAGGAAAATTACCTGTAACCCTGCCAAAAGGCGTCACTGTCAACGTCAGTGATTCCAATGTGGTCAGTGCGAAAGGCCCCTTGGGTGAGTTGACTCAGACAGTTGACAAAGACCTGAAGGTGGAAGTGGTGGGGAACGAAGTTATATTATCGAGACCATCAGAATCAAAAAGTCATAAATCGTTGCATGGCCTTTACCGGGCACTCATTCATAATATGGTGGTTGGTGTTTCGGAAGGCTACAAAAAGGAACTTGAACTTGTAGGAGTTGGTTACAGAGCAGAAGCAAAAGGACAAAACCTTGAGATGAGCCTTGGCTTTTCTCACGAAGTAATTCTTCAGCTGCCAAATGAAGTTAAGGTTGAAACCAAAACAGAAAGAAGGGCAAATCCTATCATTACCCTAACGAGTATCGACAAACAACTCATAGGGCATGTTGCTGCAAAGATCAGATCTCTCCGTCCGCCTGAACCTTACAAAGGAAAAGGGATTAAGTTTGTTGGAGAACAGCTTAGAAGGAAAGCTGGAAAATCTGCAAGTGCTTAGGTTGTGTAATAATTGTTAAAGTAAAAAAAAATGGCCTTAACCAAGTTGGAAAGAAGATCAAGGATCAAAATGCGGATCCGGAAAAAGATAAGCGGCACTGCTGAAGCTCCAAGGCTTGCAGTATACCGTAGCAATAAACAAATTTATGTTCAGGTCGTAGACGATCTGGGCGGTGTAACTCTTCTGTCGGCCTGCTCTAAAGAAAAAGAGATTGCAGCCCAGACAGGTATTAAGAAAATTGAACAGGCTAAACTGGTTGGAAAACTTCTTGCTACCAAATGTAAAGAAAAAGGTATCGAGAAAGTCGTTTTCGACAGAAGTGGATATAAATATCATGGCAGAGTAAAATCATTGGCTGATGCAGCCCGCGAAGGCGGATTAAAATTCTAATGAATTATGGGAAACGGTATAAGAAAAGTTAAAACCAGTGATCTGGAACTAAAGGATAGACTTGTTAGCATCCAAAGAGTTACCAAAGTTACAAAAGGAGGACGTACATTCAGTTTTTCAGCCATTGTTGTGGTTGGAAATGAGGATGGAATCGTTGGCCATGGTCTTGGTAAAGCCAGTGAAGTAACTACAGCTATTGCTAAAGGTATCGAAGATGCAAAGAAAAACCTGATAAAAGTACCAGTTATTAATGGTACAATACCTCACGAACAGGTTGCAAAATTCGGTGGCGCAAAAGTATTCATGAAGCCTGCATCAGATGGTACTGGTGTTAAGGCAGGCGGTGCTATGCGTGCTGTTCTTGAAAGCGTTGGCGTGAAAAATGTGCTTGCAAAGTCAAAAGGATCATCAAACCCTCACAACCTTGTAAAAGCAACATTCGCAGCTCTCCTCGAATTAAGAGATGCATTCTCGGTAGCGGAACACAGAGGTGTTACAATGGATAAAGTTTTTAACGGTTAGAAAAAAACATTACGATGGCAAAAATTCGTATCACCCAGGTGAAAAGTAAAAACGGTAAACCCGAAAGACAAAAGAGAACTATCGAAGCTCTAGGGATACATAAATTAAACCATAGTGTTGAGCATGAAGCTACTCCTGCTATTTTAGGCATGGTAGTGAAAGTAAGACATCTGGTTAAAGTTGAAAATATTTAAGGTATTAAACATATTTATAATACAAGGTTATGGATTTGAGTAACTTAAGACCTGCTAAAGGTTCAGTTAAAAAAGGTAAGCGTATTGGTCGCGGACAGGGATCCGGTAGAGGTGGAACTTCGACCAGAGGACATAAAGGCGCTAAATCCAGATCAGGTTATCACAAGAAAATCGGTTTTGAAGGCGGCCAGATGCCACTTCAGAGACGCGTTCCAAAATTTGGGTTTAAAAATGTTAACCGCAAAGAGTATAAAGGTATCAATATAAGTACCCTTCAGACACTTGCTGAACATCATAACATTGAAAAAATCGATTTTGAGGTGCTTGTAATGGCCGGACTGGTTTCTAAGAATGCAATGGTGAAGATCCTGGGAAAAGGAATTCTTGAGAGGAAACTCGAAGTTCACGCTCATGCATTCAGCAAATCTGCAATAGAAGCAATTGAAGCTAAAAAGGGAACCGCTGTAATACTGTAATTTCATGAGACTGATTCAGACTATAAAAAATATCTTCAAGATAGAAGACCTTCGGGCAAGACTATTCTATACTTTTGGGATAATTTTATTATACAGACTGGGAAAATATGTAACCCTTCCCGGAATTGACCCATCGCAGCTTGCTAACTTGGCGAAGCAGACTAATTCAGGTATCATGGGTCTGCTCGATATGTTTTCAGGAGGTGCTTTCTCACAGGCTTCTATATTTGCCCTTGGGATTATGCCTTACATTTCTGCTTCAATCGTAGTACAGTTATTGGGTATTGTTTTCCCGTATTTCCAGAAACTGCAGAAAGAAGGTGAAAGCGGAAGACGTAAAATGAATCAGTATACCAGATATCTTACAATTGGGGTACTTATTCTTCAGGCTCCTACCTACTTGGTAAACTTACATGCCCAGCTACCGACAACGGCATTTGTCCTTTACAATATTGCTCCGACATTCTTTACATTTTCATCTGTAATAATTCTTACCGCCGGTACAATGTTTGTAATGTGGCTGGGAGAAAAAATAACTGATAAAGGAATTGGTAACGGTATTTCACTCATAATAATGATTGGTATTGTAGCCCGGATGCCGGCTAACTTCGTTTTTGAATTGGGAACCAGAATGAACGGCGCCGGAGGTGCAATCGGTATTATTGTTGAAGTATTATTTCTGTTCCTTATTGTTCTTGGCGTTATTCTTCTCGTGCAGGGTACCCGAAGGGTTCCGGTTCAGTATGCAAGAAGAATTGTCGGAAATAAACAATACGGAGGTGTACGTCAGTATATACCACTTAAGGTAAATGCTGCAGGCGTAATGCCAATCATTTTTGCGCAGGCAATTATGATGCTCCCTATGATCATTGCAGGATACTCAAATAGCGGTTCAGGTTTTGTTACAGCATTCTCGAATATGTACGGATTCTGGTATAACCTTGTAACTGCAATTTTAATCGTTGTGTTTACTTACTTCTATACTGCTATTACCATTAATCCGGTTCAGATGGCAGAAGACATGAAGAAAAACGGAGGGTTTATTCCGGGGATCAAACCAGGAAGAAAAACAGTGGAATTCTTCGATACCATTATGTCGAGAATTACTTTCCCTGGTTCAATTTTCCTGGCTATAGTTGCTATTCTGCCTTCAATTGCAGTAAAGGCGACTGTAACACCTCAGTTTGCTCAATTCTACGGAGGTACATCACTTCTCATTCTTGTTGGGGTTGTTCTTGATACCCTTCAGCAGATTGAAAGTCATTTGCTTATGCGTCATTACGATGGTCTTATGAAATCAGGTCGTATAAAAGGCAGATCTGGTGGATCGACCTCGATATAATAAGTTTAACGTTCTTTGATGTTGTATTTTAAGACTGATGAAGAGGTCGGGTTGTTAAGAGAAAGCAATATGCTGGTGTCGAGAACACTTGCTGAAATGGCTGCCCTTATTAAACCCGGGATCACTACCCTTTATCTTGACAGAATAGCCGAAACGTTTATTCGCGATAATGGAGCAACTCCGGCATTCAAGGGATATGGTGGTTTTCCGAATACACTTTGTACATCTGTCAACGAGGAAGTTGTTCATGGCATCCCGTCTGATTATGTTCTAAAAGAGGGCGATATAATTTCAGTCGATTGCGGTGTGATATTAAACGGATGGTATGGCGACAGCGCTTTTACTTTCCCGGTCGGTGAGATAAAAGAGGAGGTAAAACGTCTTCTTGATTATACCAGGGCCGCTCTTGAGGAAGGGGTTAAAGAAGCAGTTGCAGGGAACAGGGTAGGAGACATCTCTTATGCAGTACAAACCAAAGCAGAAAGCGGCGGTTACACTGTGGTCAGAGAACTTGTTGGTCATGGACTTGGCAGAAAACTTCACGAACAGCCTGAAGTTGCTAACTGGGGTAACCGGGGAAGCGGACCAAAAATGGAGAAGGGACTCGTAATTTGCATAGAACCAATGATAAACGCCGGGAAGAAAGAAACATTGCAAATGAAAGACGGGTGGACCATTAAAACAGCAGATGGAAAACCTTCAGCGCATTTTGAATATGCTGTGGCAGTTGACAAGGGAAGAGCTGATGTTTTAACAACTTTTGAATTTATTGATAAAGTTTTGAATAAAAAATAAATGTATTTGTATGGCGAAACAATCATCGATTGAGCAGGATGGTACTATCATTGAAGCCCTTTCCAATGCAATGTTCAGGGTGGAACTCGAGAACGGACATGTGATAACAGCACATATCTCGGGGAAGATGAGAATGCATTATATAAAAATCCTGCCAGGCGATAAAGTAAAGGTTGAAATGTCACCATATGATTTAACAAAAGGAAGAATAACATTTAGGTATAAATAAGAAATATTAACGGTAATGAAAGTAAGAGCATCTGTAAAAAAGCGTAGTGCTGATTGTAAAATCGTAAAAAGAAAAGGTCGCATTTACGTCATTAATAAGAAAAATCCCAAGTTCAAACAGAGACAGGGATAATTTAACTAATTTTGCAACTCATTTAAGAAAAGTTTTATATGGCACGTATTGTTGGTGTAGATTTACCAAGAAACAAAAGAGGCGAAGTTGGCCTGACTTACATCTATGGTGTAGGCAGGAGCATTGCACAAAAAGTACTTGATGAGGCTGGTGTTGACAGGAATGCAAAAGTTCAGGACTGGACTGATGATCAGATCAATACTATCCGAAGGATTCTGAATGATAATTATAAGCTCGAAGGTGAGCTCCGTTCGGAGACACAGATGAATATCAAAAGGCTTATGGATATTGGCTGCTATCGTGGTGTCCGTCATAGAATTGGTCTTCCTTTAAGAGGACAGAGCACTAAGAATAACGCCAGAACCAGAAAAGGGAGAAAGAAAACTGTTGCAAACAAGAAAAAAGCTACTAAATAAATAGATTATGGCAAAGAAGACTGGAGCATTAAAGAAGAGGGTCGTTAAGGTAGAACCTTCAGGCCAGGCGCATGTTCATTCATCATTTAATAATATTATTGTTACACTGACAAACAATTCAGGTCAGGTTATTTCATGGGCATCAGCCGGGAAGATGGGATTTAAAGGTTCAAAGAAAAATACCCCTTATGCTGCTCAGATGGCATCTGAAGAATGTGGTAAAGTGGCGTATGATCTTGGACTAAGAAAAGTAAAGGTGTATGTTAAAGGTCCGGGCTCAGGTCGCGAATCAGCAATCAGGTCAATCAGCAATGTTGGTATAGAAGTTACAGAAATTGTTGACGTAACCCCAATGCCTCATAATGGTTGCCGTGCTCCCGGAAGAAGAAGAGTTTAAAAAATATAAAATTGATTATTTGTAAGTTATAAATTAATAGCAGAATGGCAAGATATACCGGCCCAAGAACAAGAATAGCAAGGAAATTTGGAGAACCGATTTTCGGTCCCGACAAGAATCTGGAAAGGAAAAATTTTCCTCCCGGACAGCATGGAATGAACAAAAAGAGAAAGAAGACTTCAGAATATGGCGTTCAGCTCAGGGAAAAGCAGAAAGCAAAGTATACTTATGGTATGCTTGAGCGTCAGTTCCGCAATACTTTTGAGAAAGCTTCAAGAAGTAAAGGCGTTACAGGCGAAGTTCTTCTCCAACTGCTTGAATCGAGGCTTGATAACGTAGTATTCCGCATGGGCATTGCCCCGACAAGAGCCGGAGCTCGTCAGCTTGTTTCACACAGACATATAACTGTTAACGGAACAGTAGTAAATATTCCGTCATGCCAGATTAAACCTGGTGATATAATCGGCGTTCGCGAAAAATCAAAATCACTTGAAACGATCGTTGATTCACTTACTTCAAGGAAGTTTACAAAACTTTCATGGATTGAGTGGGATGACACACAAATGGCAGGTAAATTTATGAACGTGCCTGAACGTACTGATATTCCTGAAAACATTAAGGAACAACTGATAGTTGAATTGTATTCTAAATAATAATATAAGATAAATTCTATGGCAATTTTATCATTCCAGAAGCCTGATAAAGTAATAATGCTGGAAGCGGACGACAAACGCGGAAAATTTGAATTCCGTCCGCTTGAACCTGGCTATGGTATTACTGTCGGCAATGCGCTGAGAAGAATTCTTCTCTCGTCACTTGAGGGTTTTGCTATTACAACCGTTAAAATAGAGGGTATTGATCATGAATTCTCTACAATAACAGGCGTAATGGAGGATGTTACCGAGATAATCCTGAACCTGAAACAAGTGCGTTTCAAGAGGACAGTTGATGATGTTGATCATGAGAAGATATCCATTAAAGTCAGTGGTCAGGAAGTTTTTAAAGCCGGCAACTTAAGTAATGCTCTAAGCAGTTTTGACGTGTTAAATCCTGAATTGGTTATTTTCAGGATGGAGCATGATGTTAAAATGCAGATTGAACTTACTGTCAGCAAAGGGAGAGGTTATGTCCCGGCTGACGAGAATGAACCGGTTGATGCTGAGTTTGGACTCATCGCTATCGATGCAATTTTTACTCCTATCCGGAACGTAAAATATACAGTTGAAAACTACCGTGTTGAGCAAAAAACCGACTACGAAAAGCTGCTTTTTGAGATTGAAACTGATGGATCCATTCATCCAAAAGATGCTCTTAAAGAGGCTGCAAAGATACTCATCTATCATTTTATGCTTTTCTCCGATGAGAAAATAACACTCGATTCGGATGATAAGATGGCAAATGAAGAGTTTGATGAAGAAGTACTGCACATGAGACAGCTGCTTAAGACTAAACTGGTCGACCTTGACCTTTCAGTAAGAGCTCTGAACTGCCTTAAAGCTGCAGAAGTTGAAACACTTGGTGATCTGGTAAGGTTTAATAAGAATGACCTTCTTAAATTCAGAAACTTTGGCAAGAAATCACTCACCGAGCTCGATGAATTGCTCGAAAACATGAGTCTTTCATTTGGAATGGAAGTAAGTAAATATAAGTTAGAGAAAGATTAATTTGAAAACTGGTTAAGGAAATAGAGAAATGCGACACAATAGAGTTATTAACCATTTAGGAAGAACAAGTTCACACAGGAAAGCGATGCTTGCGAACATGGCTTCATCACTTATCCTTCATAAAAGGATATCTACTACGACAGCTAAAGCAAAAGCGCTTCGTACCTATGTTGAACCTCTTATTACTAAATCGAAGGAAGATTCAACTCACTCAAGGAGAGTGGTATTCAGTTATCTGAAAGACAAGGAAGCTGTATCAGAATTATTCAGAGATGTTTCTCCGAAAATTGCTGAGCGTCCGGGAGGATATACACGAATATTGAAAACAGGCAACAGAATAGGTGATAATGCAGACATGTGTATCATGGAACTTGTTGACTATAACGAAGCTATGGTTGGGGGAGAAGTTGCAAAAACAAAAACAACACGCAGAAGAAGAGCTCCTAAGAAAAAAGATGAAGCAGCTGTTGTGACAAAAGCTCCTAAGGCTGCAAAAAAAGCAGAGAAAACTGTAACTAAGGTAGAAAAGACCATCGAAGATTCAGTTCCGGAAGAATAAAAAAATGTTCAAATAAATATTTTAAGATTAAAGGGATTTGTCAATACTGACTAATCCCTTTTTTTGTATCTTGCATAATTGTTTAATATTTAAATATAAATCTATGGGTCAAATAGTTAGTGTTCATGCTCGTGAAATCTTAGATTCCCGCGGAAATCCAACAATTGAAGTTGATGTAACAACAGCCAGTGGTTATTTTGGCAGGGCAGCAGTGCCATCAGGTGCATCAACAGGTGAAAATGAAGCCCTCGAACTTAGAGATGGCGATAAAAATCGTTATCTGGGTAAGGGAGTTCTCAAAGCCGTTCATAATGTCAATAACGTTATTGCAGAGGAAGTTATTGGAATGGAAGTTACAGATCAGGCCGGAATTGATAAGAAAATGATCGACCTTGACGGTACAAAAACAAAGAGTAATCTGGGTGCTAATGCAATTCTTGGAGTATCACTGGCAGTTGCAAAAGCTGCAGCTACTTATCACGGATTACCATTGTTCCGTTATATTGGCGGTGCAAATGCAGTAACTTTGCCAATTCCTATGATGAATATTATAAACGGAGGATCTCATTCAGATGCCCCTATTGCATTCCAGGAATTTATGATCAGGCCCATAGGAGCTCCCTCATTCAAAGAAGGTCTTCGCTGGGGTACCGAAGTATTCCATTCATTGAAAAAAGTCCTTAAAGAGCGCGGTTTAAGTACCGCTGTCGGTGACGAAGGTGGCTTCGCTCCAAAACTGGAAGGTACTGAAGATGCTCTGGAAACAATTATCAAAGCTATCACAGCAGCAGGGTACAAAGCCGGATCAGATATTACTATTGGTCTCGATTGTGCAGCTTCAGAATTCTATAAAGACGGAATGTATAACTACTCAAAATTTGAAGGGCCTAAAGGAGCAAGAAAAACTTCAAAAGAGCAGGTTGATTTTCTTGAACAACTGGTAACTAAATACCCTATCGACTCAGTTGAAGACGGTATGTCTGAAGGCGATTGGGACGGATGGAAGATGCTTACCGACAGGATAGGCAAGAAATGTCAGATAGTAGGTGATGACCTTTTTGTAACTAATGTTGAGTATCTGAAAAAAGGTATTGACATGGGTTGTGCAAACTCAATCCTTATAAAAGTAAATCAGATTGGTACTCTCACCGAGACACTTAACGCGATTGAAATGGCACACAGAGCCGGATACACTACTGTAACATCACACCGTTCAGGTGAAACAGAAGATGTAACAATAGCTGATATAGCTGTAGCTACCAATTCAGGCCAGATCAAAACCGGATCAGCAAGCAGAACCGACAGGATTTGTAAGTATAACCAACTTCTTAGAATTGAAGAGTCGCTTGGTGCACTGGCTGTTTATGGGTATAAGAAATAAATACCCAACCTTTTACCCCCCAACCCCCCTAAAGGGGGGCTAATTCACTAAATATCTGAGAATTGCCTCCTCTTCAGGGGAGGTGGCGCGAAGCGCCGGAGGGGTGTTAATCAGATGTAGGGAACGGTCGCGACCGTTCCCTACATCCAAAACGCAATCGTTCCCTACATTAAATGCCAATTCCCGCCGTTATTAACAATTGTTCATAACCCGTGTTCAAATCAGGTTTATAAGAACGACGCAATTCTCATTGTTTTTCAATTAATCCGGTTTAAATTTGATTCATCAGGTGAGCGATAAAAGACTGCTCGAAAGATGTGGAGACGGAAAAGGTTACTTAAATGAAGCAATATCCGTTTCGGTCAGACCCTCGGGTCTGCGCACCAGGAGAGCCGGAGCCTGAACTAAAGGACCTCGCGTCCCGGATGTTCAGAAAGTCAACGAAAACCGGAAACGTTCTTTCAGAGATTGAGTCACAGGGCTTCAGAATACGAAGGGCTTCGGCCACGGGTTAACTGAAACTGATGTCACAACCTTCGGGTAGTGCAACAGGGCCTGAAAGACACTTCATCCCGGAAATTCCGCTTCGGCGGTATAAAAGGAAAGCCGGAAGGTTCTGCTGTAACAGGCAAAACCGTAAAGCCAGGGGTTGCAGAAACTGATCTGGTATCAGAAGAAGCAGCCGGTCACAATAACAGTAGTCTGACATCGGGAACAGCCTTGGCTGCAAACGATGAATGGGAACTAATCCAAAAGAATAGTTCCCATTTTTGTTTTTATACCCTGCCGATACCCCCCAACCCCCCATCTGGGGCTAATCTCATATCACATTTAGTTATGTGCTGCTATGTAGTTTAATGTTAATAACTTATATTGTTTTGTTGATATAATCAGTTGAATATCAAATATATATAATTAGTTTTCATGTATATTAAATACAT